>Ga0126378_10000046_pt1 | contig 86736 bp, 72 predicted proteins | sample PanSoiMetPlot_23_FD_92587 | JGI IMG/M metagenome (GOLD analysis project Ga0126378, IMG submission 92587) | Tropical forest soil microbial communities from Panama - MetaG Plot_23 | ecosystem: Environmental > Terrestrial > Soil > Tropical forest > Bulk soil | place: Panama | collected 2016-02-17 | reverse complement strand
TGCGCAGAGAGCGTTCGAGGCCAATTCGAAGTCGATTACAACCTTCGACACGATCACGCAAGAGACGATCCAGATGATCCATTGAGTTGTTGCACTCGTTGTGGGACTGATGGCCGCCGGTGAATGCCGGCGGCCGTTTTGCGTGCGGAAAAACTGAATTTGTGATTTGGGAGGTCCGAGGGCGCGCGATGGATTTCCGAATCTTTGCGTTTCTCCGAAGAAGTTTCTGATGATCTACGGGCGGCAGAAGCGGACCTGGCGGGTTACGAGGGTGTAGTCGCTGCCATACCAGGCCATGCGGTCGTCGGGGCGCGGTGAGACGCCGGGGGGCAGGCCGGTGAGGTGATCGGAGATCGTTAGGTCGCAGGCGGAGGTGCGGACCTTCAGGGTGATGGGGATCGAGCTGCCGCCGTAGTTGTGCAGGTTGATCTGCGTGGGAAATTGCTGGCTTGAGGCGGCGAAGCTGGCGGGGGTTTCGCCGTCGATGGTGGCGGAGAGCAGCTGTGTGCCGACGGGGAAGGTGAGGCGGGTCCATGTGTTGCCTGTGGGCGAGTCGAGGGTCATGTCGAGATTGCGAACATCGGATGTTGCCGTGTCGTCGATGAGGCTGAGTTGTGAGAGCGGGCGCGCACCCGTGTCGCGCGGCGCCGGATTCCAGAGAGCATTCTGCTGCGGCGACCAGAACCCTTCCATGGTGCCGCGATGGGGCGAGGCGGTGAGATTCTGTTCGGTCCACGGATCGACGCGGGTATCGTAGGTGGCCCAGCGGGCGTCGCCTGTGTTGCCGTCGACGGCGTAGACGAGCGTATCGGGCATGGGGTGGGCGGCGCTCGGGTGTGACATGAGAACTCCGATGGTTGCGACGGCTACGGCTGTTGCTGCAAGGGCGATGACGACGAATCGGGTTCCGCGAATGGGAACAAGAAGCTGAAGCAGCGGTTGCGCGAGGAGGCAGCCAACGGCGACGAACAGTGCGGTGACGATTGCGGTGGGGATATTGAGGTCGAGGGCAATAAAGAGTTCAACGGCGAGCGGGGCGATAAAGAGGACTGCCGGGACTGCAGAGACGAGGGCGGCGATAGAGATCGAACCGAATCCGCCTGAGACTGGTTTTGGAGCCGCAACGAGGTCAAGGAAGATCGCCGCAATGAGCGAGAACACGAACGGCCAGAAGAGCCAGTACGCGGCGAGCGGAAGCGCGAAGGTGAGTGCGGCGGTGATGAGCCAGAGCAGCAGGAGCGCGCCGAACATGGTTCCGCGAAGCGTGGCGCGGCGGCGGAAGAAGACGAAGACGTCGAAAGAGATGGATGCGGCGATGAGAGCGAGGCTCACGAGCAGGACGTAGTTGGACGGTGTGTCGCCGACGAGGAAGCGCGCTCCGAAAAGACTCTGGAGGCACCAGAAGCATGCGGCGGTTACGACGAGCGGCGCGATGAGCAGAAGGAATGAGGCGAGGAGGCCTTTGAAGAGTGCGCCGGCGGTGAGGGTGCCTTTGCGGAATGCAATGAAGAGCGCGGCGGCAAAGAGCAGCGTGGCAGCGGCGAAGAGTGGCATGACCCAGGTTTGCGGGTAGCGGACCATCTGGTTGCCGTACCAGTTGAAGAAGACTTCGTCCTGCGTGTCATGCGAAGGGAACTGGCTGAGATCGAGATTGCCGAAGGCGCGCGCGAGGCCGAGGACGTAGGAGCCGTGCTGCTGGAGGCTGCCGGGGTCGAGGTTGGCGGGCGTGTCGAGGCGCGAATGGTAGGCCTCGAGGCGGTGATCCCAGGCGAAGTTGAGGCCGGCGATGCCCATGCGGCGGAAGATGGTGAAGTCAGTGTTGTTGGGCATGTGCTGGTAGACGGTGTAGGAGAGCGAGGAACCGGCCGGGAAGGGGACAGCGCGCGCGAATTGCCGGATGAGGGCGCGATTGCCGGTGCTGGTTTCGAAGAGCACGGATGGGCCGCGGTCGCCTCGACCTTCAAAGTTGAAGAGCACGCCTGCGTCTTTGAGCCACGGATCATGAGCGGCGGCGGATTGCGCGCCGAGCAGGCCGAGTTCTTCGCCGTCGGTGAGCAGGACGACGACATCGTTTTTGAGCGGCGGGCCGGATTTGAGGGCGCGGATTGCTTCGAGGATAGCGGCCACGCCTGCGCCATCATCGCCAGCGCCGGGAGCGCGATCGACGGAGTCGTAATGGGCGACGAGGACGACGGGGCGGGTGCTTGCAGTGCCGGGAAGGCGGCCGATGAGGTTTGAGACGCGCGCGGCGAGGATGGAATTGCCGAAGGAAAGGGCGGCGGTGTGGGTTTCGACCGCGGGTTGGAGACCGAGCTGGTCGAGCTGATTGAAGAGAAGCTGGCGGGCGTCATTTTGCGCGGCGGAGCCAACGGGGTGTGGCCGCGAGGCGAAGTTATCGAGAAGGGAGATGGCGCGCGCCGCGGAGAATTCGGAGGTCGAAGCAGATGCGGGGAGCGGCGCTGGAGGGCGGTCGGCGCGGAGCGCAATGTAGATGGCAAGAAGAAGCAGAAGCCAGGCGGCGATCGCGATTGCGCGAGGATGTGTGGCGGATTGCTGCGCGGCGGCAGCGTTTTGCGAAGCGGTCGTGTTCAAGGAACTCCTCCGCGGGTGCGCTTTCAGAGGGAGGCGGTATGGGATGGATGATTGCACAGCAGAGCGCGTGTGGGAAAGCCTCTATACTTTGGCTGTGGTTTACATTCTGATGGGGTTTGACGTGAGGTAATGCGATGCCGTCACCTGCTGTCGATTTTGCACGCGAGAATCATCCGCGATTTCTAAATGAGCTGAAGGATCTGCTGCGGATTCCGTCGATCTCTACGCTGCCCGAGCATGCGGGCGATTGCCGCAAGGCGGCGGAGACACTGGCCGCGGAGCTGACGCGGATCGGCTTTGACAACGTTCACTTGAAAGAGACCAGCGGGCATCCGCTGGTGTATGGCGAGTGGCTGAAGGCAGAGGGCAAGCCGACGGTGCTGGTGTACGGGCACTACGATGTGCAGCCGGTGGACCCTGTGGACGAGTGGAAGTCGCCGCCGTTCGAACCCACGGAGCGCGATGGAAACGTGTACGCTCGCGGCGCAGTGGACGACAAGGGACAGGTGTGGATGCAGGTGAAGGCGCTGGAGAGCCTGCTGGCCACCGGCGGGCTGCCGCTGAACGTGCGGGTGCTGTTCGAAGGCGAAGAGGAAGTGGGCGGAGAGGGGATCGCGAGCTACGTGGCGTCGAAGCCGGCGGATTTGAAGGCGGATTTCGCGCTGGTGAGCGATACGGAGATGTTTGCGCCCGATTTGCCGACGCTGTGCGTGGGGCTGCGCGGGATGATCTACACCGAGCTCGAGGTGAAGGGCGCGAAGACAGACCTGCACTCGGGGATGTATGGGGGAGCGGCGCCGAATCCGTTTATGGCGCTGGCGCACATCTTGTCGAAGCTGAAGGACGAGCACGAGCACATTTTGATTCCGAGTTTTTATGACGACGTTCAGGCGCCGAGCGCGGAAGAGCTTGAGGCGTGGGAGAAGCTGCCGTTCGACGAGGAGCACTACAGGCAGACGGAAGTGGGCTCGAGCTCGCTGGTGGGCGAGGACGGATTCACAGTGCTGGAGCGGACGTGGGCGCGGCCGACGCTCGAGGTACACGGGATTCCGGGCGGGTTCACGGGCGCGGGGGCGAAGACGGTGATCCCGGCGAAGGCGCTTGCGAAGGTATCGATGCGCCTGGTGCCGAACATGACGCCGGCAAAGGCATTCGCGCAGTACAAGTGGTATGTGGAGAGCATTGCGCCGAAGGGAGTGGAGGTGGCGGTGCGGCTGATCCACCAGGGCGATGCATGCCTGATCCCAGTGGATAATCCGTACATCCAGGCGAGCGTGCGCGCGATGCACGACGTGTGGGGAAAAGACACGGTGTTCATCCGGTCGGGAGGGTCGATTCCGATTGTGGGCGACTTTGATAAGCACCTGGGGCTGCCGAGCGTAATGATGGGGTTCGGGCTTCCGGACGACAATCTGCACGCGCCGAATGAAAAGTTCAACCTGAGGAACTTCCAGCTGGGGATCGAGTCGCTGATCCGGTTCCTGGAGGAAGCGGGAAGTTGAGAGCGCGGATACCTGGCGCGGGTGTCGAGCCAGATGCAGAGGGATTCGTGTTGGCCGGGGGCGAGTCGCGCCGGATGGGACGCGACAAGGCGCTGGCGGCTCTCGACGGGAGGCCGCTGGTGGAGCGGGCGCTGGAGGTATTGCGCGCTGCGGGCTTGCGGGCGCGAATTGCGGGGGCGCGGTCGGAACTGGGGCAATATGCACCGGTGGTGCCGGATGAGTTTCCCGAGGCTGGGCCGCTGGGCGGAGTGTGCACCGCGCTCAAGCATGCGGAGGCGGAGTGGGCGGTGTTTCTGCCGGTGGATCTGCCGCTGATGGCGCCGGCGTTGATCGAGTACCTGATGAAGGATGCGCAGATTACGGGCCGCGGGGTGACGCTTGCGTCTGTGAACGGGTTTGCGCAGACGTTTCCGACAGTTGTGCGGCGCGATGCTCTGGAGGAACTGGCGGGCGAGTTGCTCGCAGGGCGGCTGGGGTGTTTTGCGGCATTCGAGAGGGCCGGCACGCATGTTGTGGCGGCAGAGATGGCGGCGCAGGCTGGGCAGGCCGCGGACGAGCGGGGATGGCCGGCGCACCGGTGGTTCTGGAATGCGAATTCGCCGGAGGAACTTGCGCGGATTGAGACGCTGCTGCTGACGGCGCGCGCGGCGAGGGTAAGCTGAATACGAGAGCATGAGCGAAGCGATCCTGAGTACAGGCAATGGGAAGGAGCCGGCGGTTCCGGCGCGGCCGGAGCACGCGATCGAGTTTGAGAACGTGTCGATTTCGTTCGGAGGGCGGCCGATCCTTGAGGATGTGAGCTACTACGTCGGGCGAGGACAGACGCTGTGCATCCTGGGGCGCAGCGGCGTGGGGAAATCGGTTTCGCTGCGGATCCTGATGGGGTTTCTGAAGCCGGACTCGGGATCGGTGCGGGTTGAGGGGCAGGAGATCACGACGCTGAACGAAGGAGAGATGCAGGAGATCCGCAAGCGGGTCACGATGGTGTTTCAAAACGGGGCACTCTTCGACTCGCTCACGGTGCGGGAGAATGTGGCGTTTCCGCTTCGGGAGCGTGGGGGGTTGGATGAGAGCCAGATTCACCAGGTGGTGGACCGGTTGCTCGGGCTGGTGGGCGCCGAGGACGTAGAAGAACAGCTGCCCGCGAGCCTGTCGACCGGGCGGCGGAGAGCTGTGGCAATTGCGCGGGCGCTGGCGGCGCAGCCGGAGGTGGTGCTGTACGACGAGCCGACGACAATGGTGGATCCGATCATCGCGAGGAGGCTGGGCGGGATCATCCAGAGGCTGAAGCGGCAGCTGGGGTATACGAGCATCGTGGTGACGCACGATGTTCGGTTTGCGGAGCGGCTCGCGGACCTGATCCTGTTCCTGCACCAGGGGAGGGCGCATTTCTTCGGACCGCTGAAGGAGTTTGTCGCGTCAGCGGACGGAGATATCCAGCAGTTTCTTGCGCTGGACGAGTACGAGTTACCGATGGACTGAAATGAGCGGGGACCGGTATTCAGGATTTTCAAAGATTTGACTTGCATCTTTGCGCCCGGCGAGCGATGCTGAAAAGGCTTCGCCGTTTAGAACAAAGACTTTCCCGCGGCTGATTGAACTTAAGACTGTGCAGTTTATTGAGTGCCTTGAATACCACTTATTGAGTGCGATAAGAGGATTCCCCTAATTCGGGCCAAAGTTTATACGGACCGATTTCGCAAGGCACTTTGATTCAGTTTTCATCGACCTGAGGATGAATTCGCACGGGCACGTATTGCGTCGACGTCATTGGCGACCATTTCCAGGTTGCCGCCCACGAGAAGCTGCTGATGCTTGCAGCCGCTGTAATGAGGTCATTGGGATAGCGTATGGCGACATCGCATTTCCGGCACAAGATTACAGAAAACGCCGCATCGTGGGGCCTGCCGGCTGAAAGCAGGAATCATGGATGCGATGCAGCGGCACAAAAGCAAAAGCGAGTGTTCGATGCGGCAGTGTCAGGGCTGGCGCTGGCGGCTGCAACTCCTCTGATGGCGGCAATCGCAGCGCTTATCAAGCTGGAATCGCGAGGGCCAGTGTTCTACAAATCGCGGCGGTGGGGCAAAGGCGGCCGGGTGTTCGAATGCATCAAGTTCCGCACCCTGGGGAGCGATGGCGAGACGACCCGGGTGGGGCGGCTGCTGCGCCGGGCGGCGCTGGACGAGTTGCCGCAACTGGTGAATGTGTTGAGGGGTGAGATGAGCCTGGTTGGGCCAAGGCCGGTGTTGGCAGCAGAGCAGGCAGACCTGTCGCCGGGCCATCTGCGGAGGTTCGATGCGCTGCCTGGGATGACTGGCCTGTGGCAGCTGGAAGGATTGGAACGGGAGGCGGGCGGATACTTTTCGCCGGATGAGACCTATGCTCGTAACTGGAGCGTCGGGCTTGACGTCGAGATTCTGCTGCGGACAGTTCCGGTGGTGGTTAGCGGCGGGTTCTGCTGAGAGCCGTCTTCGCTGATTTGGAAGCATTCGAAATTGCATCCATCTCTCAAATTGCATCTTCGAGGCTCGAGAAGATGTTAAAAGATTATTGCATGGCTACCCAGAAACAGGTTCTTACGCCCAGAGAAGCATGCCGGATGCTGGGGATCAGCTACCCGTCCATCAAGAGGTGGATTTTGGACGGCAAACTGAAGACGGTGCAGACGCCAGGCGGGCACCATCGAATCCCAATGTCCAGCCTCAAGCCATTTCTTGAGCGTGATGGAAGGAAAACGGATATGGAGTCGCGCGAGAGATACCGGCGCGTGAGCGGAAGGAACCAGCTTGCGGGTAAAGTGGTGAGCGTGCGCGTTGATGGCCTTCTTGCCGAAGTGGTGCTGGCGATCGGCGACGCAAGCGTGACGGCGATCATCACAGCAGAGGCCGTCCGCGAGATGGGCCTTAAGAAGGGCCACAGCGCCGCTGCGCTCATTAAATCCACTGACGTGATGATCGAGCGCCTTGGGGACGAGGCGGACTGACGGGCGATTCGCGTTGCGATTGCGCCCGTTTCTTGACGATACAATTTTATCCATATAAATTCGAGATTAACGGCGGGCCGACACTTCCCTGCGAACGGTTCGCCGGAATAGCACGAAATCCAGATTTCCGGAATCGACTTGTCCTGATTCGAGTTATCAGGAAGTTGGATGCCCCGGGAGCAGTTCGTTTCATTCCAAGAGTTCGGACAAATCCGCGAGCCTGTGGAGCGAGACGCTTCTATTCACGTTTGCGGATTTTTCAATGAGGGTGAGAATGTCATTCCATCGACGCTGGTTTTGCGCAAACATTCTTTGTCTCTTGTGCCTCATTTCGACCTCCGCATTCGGGCAAGTTTCGGCGAGCCTATCGGGGCGGATCACGGACCTAACCGGGGCCGCGGTTCGGGCGGCAACTGTTACGGCGATGGATTCGGATACTGGAGTCTCTCGAAGCGTTCTCACAGACCAGACAGGCGAGTACCGGCTACTTGAGCTGCCGATTGGACGTTACCAGATTCACGCAAGCAAGAGCGGTTTTGCCGACGCCGTGCGGACGGGGATAGTGCTGGCGGTCGGGCAGGACGCGACGACTGACCTGACACTCCGTGTGGGGGAGGTTGAACAGAAGATCACTGTCAGCGGGAACGTTCCGGTCGTGAATGCGTCGACGCAGGATATTTCAGGGCTGGTGGGAGAGCAGCAGGTGAGAGATCTCCCGCTGAATGGGCGAAGTTTTGACCTTCTGCTGACGCTGAATCCGGGGATTGTGAACTTTACCTCGCAGAAGACCGGCGGCATCGGAGTGTCGAACTCAACTACGGGAAATAACTTCGCGGTGTCAGGAAACCGGCCGCAGCAGAATCTCTTTTTGCTGAACGGCGTCGAGTTTACCGGTGCGGCAGAGAACAACATGCAGCCAGGCGGACCGAGCCAGCAGCTGCTGGGCGTGGAAGCGGTGAAGGAATTCAATGTGCTTCGCGATTCGTATGGGGCCGAATACGGGAAGCGGCCGGGCGCGCAGGTGCTGATTGTCACGCAGGCCGGCACGAGCAATTTGCACGGATCGGCTTACGAGTTTCTGCGCAACAACGTGTTGGATGCGCCGAATTATTTTGACCAGGGATCGGCGCCGCCATTTCAGCGCAATGAGTTTGGCGTGTCGCTAGGCGGGCCTGTGAGGAAAGACAAGGCATTCGTGTTCGCGAACTACGAGGGCTACCGCCAGAACCTGCACCAGACATCGGTTGCGTTTGTTCCGGACCTGGCTTCGCGGGCGAAAGCAGTGCCAAGTGTGCAGCCGCTTCTTGACCTATGGCCGACGCCCCCGGCGGATGCGCCGGACTTCAATGGAATTGCGCAGGTGTTTGGAAGCCCATTGCAGACGGTCCGCGAGGACTTTGGAACGGCGCGGTTCGATTTGACGCTCTCGCCGAAAGACAGGCTGTCTTCGGTGTACACGATCGATGATGGCGGCGACGTGACTGCGACGACGGCGAATCCTTACAGCACCGACATTCTGACTCTTCGCGAGCAGGTGGTGAGCGTGGATGAAACGCATGGCATCTCCTCGCTCCTGAACGTCGCGCGCGTTGGCTATTCACGCGCCGCCTACTACTTCACCGGAGAGCCAACGCCGGGCACTCCCGCCGCGCAGGTTCCCGGCTTCATCAGCGGGCGGCCCGTCGGCGCCGTAGTTGTGGGCGGAAGCGCAGCGTCTAATCCGCAAGCTCAAATTGGGCTCGCCGGAAGCAACAACGGCAGCAATCTGCCGATTGTGCGCAACCTTTACACATATGAAGATCGCGTCACACTGTCGCACGGCCTGCACCAATGGAGCTTCGGCGCGTGGTTCCAGAACTTTCAATCCAACGAGACGATTAACCTGAGCCAGTTTGGCCAGGCGACCTTCACCAACCTGCAGACATTTCTGACCGGGACCACGAGCAGCTTCCTGTATAGTCCCGCGCCGACCGAGATGAACTGGCGGTCGCTGTTCGGAGCAGTGTATGCGCAGGACGTGATACGCGTGATGCCGAATCTAACCATCAGCGCAGGATTTCGCGGCGAGTTCTCTACTGGATGGAACGAGGCCCACGACCGCGCCGCCAACTACACGTTCACGAACGGGGTGATCTCGAGCCAGCCACATATTGGGCACAGCGCGTTTACTGAAAATAATGCCAAGTTTCTGCCGGAGCCGCGCATCGGGATTGCGTGGAGCCCGCGGCCGGGCAGAACGGTTGTTCGCGCTGGGTTTGGTATCTATAACGAGCTGCTCGATGATCTCGGATACCGGATGGACCAGAATGCGCCGTTCAATCCGACGTACAGCATCGCATCGCTTCCTGTTTCGAGCCTGCCGATCAATCCGGCGGGTCCGACGCCGGCGAAAGCACTGCTCGTACCCGGCGGAGTGCAGCCGGATGCGAAGATGCCAACGCTGATTTCGTATTCGTTTAGGATCGAGCAGGAGTTGACGCCGAACACGTCGCTTACTATGGGATACGTGGGATCGCACGGCTACCACCAGCTCATCGGAATTGACGGCAACGTGCCAGTTCCGACGGTCTGTCCCGCTGCGCCTTGTCCATCGGCGTATCCGGCAAATTTCCCAGCGGCGCTTGCGGGTTCGGCGATTCCAGGCGGATCGTTCTACATTCCTGCGGGGACGCCGAAGGCGAACCCGTCGCTTGCGAACACGTGGACGTGGTTTTCAAGGGGAGACAGCAACTACAACGCGCTGCAGGTTGACGCGAATCATCGCTTCAGCAATGATTTCGCGCTGCGCGGCGTGTATACGTGGTCGAAGGCGCTCGATAATGGAGACTCGCTGAATGCGACGACGGCGGGGAATGCGCCGGGGCTCGTTTCAAATCCTTATGACCTGAACGCCGATTATGGCCGGGCAACGTATGATGTGCGGCACATCGGCGTCGTCAGCGCGGTCTACAATCTGCCTTTCGGGCACGGCAAGGAGTTTGCGAATAGTCTGAGCGGATTCGCGAACTGGGCGGTGAGCGGTTGGGCAGTGAACAGCATCGTCACAGTCCAGTCCGGATTTCCGATCACTCCGCAGCTCAGCTACAACCCATCGAATACCGGCGACACGCGCAATCCGGTGAGGCCGTTTGTGAATCCGGAGTTCCACGGTCCCATCATTCTGGGCAAACCCACACAGTGGTTCGATCCCAATGCTTTTCTGGCGCCGCCGGCGAATAGCGGGTTCTGGGGAAACCTGGGCAGAGATACGCTCAGCGGGCCGGGGCTGGGAACGTGGGACTTTTCGACATTGAAAGACAACAGGATCAGAGAGCGGCTGTCGGCCGAGTTCCGAGTAGAGATCTTCAATCTGCTGAACCGCGCCAACTTCAACACTCCGAACCTGATTGTGTTTACGCCGGCTGGAGTCTCCGGAACGGCGGGGGCAATCACGAGCACGTCGACCACCTCGCGGCAGGTGCAATTTGCGCTGAAGCTGCTCTGGTAGAGTCCGAACCCGGCCGTCTGCTTTCGCGGCGAATTAAACTGAGAGTGTGAAGATCGCGCTCACCCAGATCAACCCCACGATCGGGGACTTTACCGGGAACCTTGCAAAGATTATTGAGACGAGCCGCCGCGCGGCGGAGATGGGGGCGCGGCTGGCGGTGTTTTCCGAATTGAGCATCTGCGGGTATCCTCCCGCGGATTTCCTGGAGAAGCCGAGCTTTCTGGCGCGCTGCCGCACGGCGGTGGACGAGCTGGCGGAGGCGACGCGCGAGCTGCCGACAGCCGTGATTGCCGGCGTGGCGCTGCCGGCGAATGAGGGAACGGGCAAGCCGGCAGTGAATGCGGCGATCCTGATCGACAGCGGGCGGGTCTTGCTGGAGCAGCACAAGCGGCTGTTGCCGTTCTACGACGTGTTCGATGAGCAGCGGTATTTTTCGCCGGGCAAGTCGCAGCAGGTGGTGGAACTCGACGGGGTGCGGCTGGCCGTGAGCGTGTGCGAGGACGCGTGGAACGACAAGAACTTCTGGCCGGAGCGCTTGTATTCCATTGATCCGATCGAAGAGCTGATGCGGCAGCGGCCCGAGATACACATCAACATTTCGGCGTCGCCCTTCTGGCATGGGAAGCGGGAGGTGCGCCGGCGCATGCTGCAGGCGATCGCGCGGCGGGACGGGATCCCGGTGGTGTTGTCGAACCAAGTGGGGGGCAATGACAGCCTGGTGTTCGACGGGTCGTCGCTGGCGATCAACGCGCGCGGCGAACTGGTGGCGGAGGCGAAGTGCTTCGCGGAAGATCTCGTTGTGGTGGATCCGTTTGATGCGCCCTCGATTGCCGATCCTGCGCAGGACGATACCGAAGGCGCGTGGGGCGCGCTGGTGCTGGGCACGCGCGATTATGTGCGCAAATGCGGGTTCAGGAAGGCGCTCGTGGGGCTGAGCGGTGGGATCGACTCGGCGCTGGTGGCTGCGATTGCGGCAGAAGCGCTGGGCGCGGAGAACGTGATCGCGGTGGGGATGCCGAGCCCGTATTCGTCAAAGGGGTCTGTGGACGACAGCAGAACGCTCGCGGAGAACCTGGGGATCCGGTTCGAGATCCTGGGGATCAGCGGGCTGTTCAGCGAGTACACGAAGACGCTGGAGCCGGTGTTCAAGGGGATGGCGGCGGACATCACGGAGGAGAACATCCAGTCGCGGATTCGCGGGAACCTGCTGATGGCGCTGAGCAACAAGTTTGGCGCGCTGGTACTGACGACCGGCAACAAGAGCGAGATGGCGGTGGGCTACTGCACGCTATATGGCGATATGGTGGGCGCGCTGGCGGTAATCGGAGACCTGATGAAGACGCGGGTGTATGCGATTTGCCGGTGGCTGAACCGCGAGCGGGAGGTGATTCCGCGGGCGATCCTGGAGAAGCCGCCGTCTGCGGAACTTCGTCCGGGACAGAAGGATACCGATTCGCTGCCGCCGTACGAGGTGCTTGACCCGATCCTTGAGGATTACGTGGAGCGGTATGAGACGCCGGAGCAGATTGCCGGGAATCACGGGTTCGACCTGGATCTCGTCCAAAAGGTGGTGCGCCTTGTGGAGCGGTCGGAGTACAAGCGGCAGCAGGCCGCGCCGGTGCTCAAGGTTACGTCGAAGTCGTTTGGGAACGGGCGGCGGTTCCCCATTGCGGTGAAGGTGCAGGTGTGAAAGACAGGGATCAGGGACCAGGGATCAGGGATCAGGGTGGCGCGGAGGCGATGCGGGGGGCGATAATGGGAATTACCGCGACCGGAAAGAAAATGCATTGAGGAGAATTCGTTTGATTCGTCACCTTGGCCGATTTGCCAGCGTTGCAGCGCTGGCCGTATCCACCGCAGCCTTGCCTGCGATTGCGCAACAAACGGTTCCGGCAGCGCCTCCCGAGCAGCCGGCTGCTGCTTCACAGGCTCCGGCTGCGCCCGCGCCTACCACCGCTCCCGCTTTCCCCAAGCCGGACCCGAAGAACTTTACTGCGACAAGCCCGACAAACGACCAGGTAAACGGCTTTCTTCGCGCGAGCTGGGGCTACGACGAAAACCGCGTATGGGAAGTAGCGGCGATCATGAAGACGCAGGTCGAGGGCCTGAGTAAAGTGATCGTTTACGTTGGCGACAAGTCGGGCAAGGAGAAGCCGTCGGCGTTCCTGTTCTGGGCGATGCCGGATGGCAAGCACATCATCGCCGGGGACGACGTGTATCCGTTTGGCGACGACCCGTACGCCGACAATCGCGCCAAGCTGCAGGCGAGTGCGACCGGGCCGTACCGCGGTTCGGCTTCGAAGGACCTGCTGCTGGTGGAGTTCGCGGATTTCGAGTGTCCGCATTGCAAGGCCGTGCAGCCGGATATGGACAAGCTGGCGACGGACTTTCCGAAGGCGCGGATCGTGTACCAGAACTACCCGCTTGAGCGGATCCACCCGGAGGCCAAGCTGGCGGCGGAGTACGGTGTCTGCGTAGCGAAACTTGGCGGGAGCAGCGCGTTCTTCCAGTTTGCCAATGCCGTGTATGAAGGCCAGGACGGATTGGCGAACGCGGATGGCGCCGCGCTGACGCTCAACAGCGCCGCGACCAAGGCCGGGCAGGATTCAGCCAAGGTGGCGGCCTGCGCCAAGGAGCCCGCGACCGGGGACGAGGTTGAGAAGCAGGTGAAGCTGGCGCAGGACCTGAACATCAACCAGACGCCGACGCTGATGATTAACGGGCGGCAGGTGCCGATAGGCGGAGTGCCGTACGACACGCTGAAGAAGATCGTCGAGTACCAGGCGAAGATGGACGGGGTGAAGCAGTAGAGCAGCTTTTAGCTCTCAGCTCTCAGCCTTTGGAGCTCGGGGCAGACGACATATCGATAATTCGCAAAGAGCGCCCGCTTTTAGAGCGGGCGTTTTTTGTTTCGGGATAATGGCGGATTGGGGCGATTCGACGCGCAAATCGAGTCGCGCGGCAGTCAGCGGGCTGACGCATCGCGGTCAACGCGGAGGAGCGGGCCGTGTCCCAGGCCGTGCGGGCTGCGGACTACGTGGGGCGTGATGAGGATGAGCAGCGTGGAGTAGTTTTTCTGCGTATTTTTGTTGGTCGTGTTGGTGAGGCCGGGGATCTCGCTCATGCCGGGCACACCGCTAATCGCGGTGCTTTCGTTTTTATCGACTTCAGCGGCGAGGACGAGGGCAGTGTTGGCGGGAAGGGTTACGGCGCCGGTGTAGGAACGGTTGGCGAGGATGGGGACGTTGTTGAGGGCGCTGCCTGCGAGGGCGGTGATCTTCAGATCAACATTGATGGCGACGTCGCCGGAGCGCAAAACGCGCGGCCGGGCCTTGAGGACGAGGCCCAGATCCTCATATTGGACCTGCGGAATGTTGGGGACGGTATTGACCTGATTGAGGAGCGAGCCGAGGCTGCCGGAGGTTCCAGGCAGATTGAGGCCGGGGATATTGATACCGCCGACGCCCAGTCCCGAGCCGAGGCTCGAGTAGGACGAGGTCATGATGGGGTAGCGTGAGCCGCTTTTGAGCGTGCCTTCCTCGTTGTCTTCGAGGCGAAGCTGGAAGTCGTCGAGCTCGCGCGAATCAGAGGAATTGAGATTGAGATTCACGGTGAGAGGACCCGAAGTAAGTCCCGAAAGGGTGAGGCCGCCGCCGAAGAGCACGAAACCGTTGGAGAAGATGGGATTTGAGACCACGCCCGAGGCGAGCAGGATGCCGAGGATGGTGAGGATGTCGCCGGGCTTGGCGAGGCCCGAGGCGATGATCTGCTGTACCAGAGATGCGTTCTGATTGAGGATCGCCTGCTCTTCGGCGTAGACGTTGAAGGCGGTGATGGTCTGCGGGAGCTCGACGCCAATGTTGGTGGCGTTGTTGTGCGCCAGCTGGAGCATGCGTACTTCGAGAAGGACCTCCGGGCGGCCTTCCATGAGGTCGGAGTACGTCGCGTTAAAGGCGTGGAGTGTCGTCTCCGGTGCTCGGAGGGTGATGGTTCCCGACGAGGCGTCGACGGCGGCCTGCTGCACCTGGAACACGTTGCGGGCGATGTTGCCCATGTCGGTTATCCCGGTTTGATCGAGGCCGGGCAGGTCGACGGTTTCGACGGCGTTGCGCATGTATTGCGAGCGCAGGGCGCGGGTATCGCGGGCCACGAGGACCTTGCGCGGATCGATAGGCACATAGAAGGAAGTGGTGAGCATGTCGAGAATGCGCACAGCTTCGGGGAAAGTGACGTCGTCGACATCCATGCGCGTGGGGTTGCTGCGCACACTGTCGTCCAGAGTAGCTTCGATTCCGTAGGCCTTGAAGACCTGCTCGATGAGCAGGCGCTGGCTGGTGTGAAGGTGGAAGCTCTTGACGTCGGGATTGGGAGAAAGCTCGATAGGCGAAGCGAATTCCGGGGCCTTCATGCCCGAGTCGAGTTCATCGGCAATGCGGCCGGCCTGGCCGTCGAGCTCGCGCATGTGCTCGAGCACCATGGCGTTTTGCGGGTCGAGCTCGAGGGCGCGGGCGAGAGCGGCGCGGGCTTTTTCGGTGTCGCCATGCAGCCGGTCCTGGGCAGAAGCCTGCATGAGCACAGTGACAGCGTGGCTGCGCGCGACCTCAGCCGCCATTTTGTAATCAGGATTGGATGGATCGAGGGTAGCGGCCTGGAGATCGAGGTCAAGAGCCTGTTCGAACTGCTCATTTTTATAGAGTGTCGCGGCTTCGAGATAGAGCTTGGCGGCGTGGCGCCGGTCAGCGGAGGTGGGGAGCTTGGTTTTTTTCGCGGGTGCGGCTGGTTGCTGTGGCGCTTCGGCCGGCGGCGCCTGCGCGGGCTGTGGCGATGGCTGTTGCGTGGCCGGAGGTGGAGCGGGCTCGGCTGCGGGCGTCTGCGGCTGGGAAGACTGAGCGGCCAGCTGAGGCTGGCCGGCGGCTGGACAAAATGCCAACAGCAGGAACGCGGCGCGGAGCTTCGAATTGGAGGGCGATCGCGTCACTCAGCTCCCTGCGTGTGGGTGAGGAGATCGGCGAGCGAGGTGGCGCAGACCTCGGGGTGATGAGCGAAGAGTTCTTCGAAGCTGGACCGGCCGGTGGCGACGGCGATGACGGGCAGGGAATTGGCGTGCGCGGCTTCGATATCGCGCGGCGTGTCGCCTACCACGCAGACGCGCGACTGAGCGCCGGCAAGCTCGCGGGCCTTGGCGGCGGCGTGGCCGATGAGTTCGCCGCGGTCGGGGAAGTTGTCGCTGAAGCCGCCGAAACGGAACCATTCGCGCAAGCCGATCTGTTCGATCTTGAGCCAGCCGATCATTTCAAGGTTGCCTGTGGCAACGCCGAGCAGAGCGCCGCGCGAGGCGAGATGGCGCAGGGCATCTTCGACGCCGGGCATGCGAACGAGGTCCATCTGGTGACGTCGCTCGACGACGGCGGAGCACATGGCGTCAAGAATCGCGCCGGCCTGCGATTCGAGGACATCCGGCGGAACGCCGGCCTGGTGGCAAGCTTCGCGCAGGATGGCGGTGTCAGTGTTCCCCGCGAGCGTGACACCGGCCAGAGTGACCTCAAAGCCGGTGACGCGCTGGACGCTGGCGGTGAAGGAGTCAACGTGGATACGATCGCGGCTACGGAGGAGCGTGCCGTCGATGTCGAAGAGATAGGCATCCTGCGCGTCCCAGATGAAGCCAGGAGCGATGTGGATCTGGGGCCGGCGGATTGTTTCGGCTATAGGCGTCTGCATCGAATAAAAGCGGCACTCCCAGTTTACGAAATCGCGCGTCGTTCCGGCGAATCATGCGGGGGCCGCCTGTAGGTGCAAAGGATCGCGTGCCGTTACGGCCAAGGCACGGGAAAGCGCGTTCTTCCGTGAATGGGATCAGCCCCGGCCCATGCCGGAGCGTACCGCATTGAATACAGGACGTTCGCTGCGGGGCGGACGCTTGAGTCCGGCGCGAACTTCTGCGAGGCTGAGGCCAAGTTCCGTCATCGCGCGACTCAGAGTGTTGCGATGCATCCCCAACTCCTCGGCCGCCTTGCACTGGTTGCCTCGATTAGCGATAAGCACTTCGCGAAGGTATTGTCTTCTGAATTCGCGAACGGCGTCGTCGTATTTAACGCCGCTTGAATGCATCTGCGTCACCAGGCTGTCCAGTAATGGTTTCAACTTGCACCTCTTGATCTTGATAGATTGCCACAACAGCCCCCGGTTGGCTGCTGTGAAAAATGCTTATCGAGCCCGCTCCGGATGCATCCATTGCGGAGACTCCGCTCCCCACGCGTCCAGTCCTTCACGCACCCGCTGGCCGAGCTCTGAGGGCGTGAGAGTGGTGCTTACGTGACAAGCGCCGAAAAACATGCGCGGCAGCCGGGCTTCGGCAATCCAGTGATCCTGTGGGAAGAAGGCAACGATCACAATGATTCCGATTACAACCAGCAGTACGCCTTGGAAAAAGCCGAAGACCGCTCCTGCGAGCCCGTCAAGCCATCCGAGTCCAAGCAACCGGAAGACCCTGGCGAGCATGTTGCCGATGAGGGCTACGAGAGCCATCACGACCAGAGCAATGAATAGAAAACCAATTGTATTCGCAACGGCGGGGATGCGCACAAGAGGTAAAAAAAGACCCGCTACACGTCCGTAATTCCAGGCGGCGAGGGCGAGGCCGAGAACGAGGCCGAGAAGCCCGCAGACGGAGCGGAAGAATCCCTGAATGAGGCCGCCGAATATGGCGCAGACGAGGATAAGGACAACCGCCCAGTCGACGAGGGTCATGAAATGAAACTCCGCTACCGAAGCAAAATTCGAGATCAGAGGCTCAGGCGCTTCCCTGTGAGAAGGCGGAAGGCCTCAAGGTACTTGGCCTGCGTCCGCGTGGCGACATCGTCTGGCAGCGCTGGAGCGGGGGCCTGTTTGTTCCAGTGGATTGACTCAAGATAATCGCGGACGAACTGCTTGTCAAAAGAAGGTTGGGGCCCGCCGGGTTTCCAGGCTGCTCGATCCCAGAAGCGCGAGGAATCGGGAGTAAGGACTTCGTCGGCGAGGATGATGCGGCCGTCGACGCGGCCAAATTCGAACTTGGTGTCGGCAAGGATGAGACCGCAGGACTCGGCATGCGCTGAGGCGCGGGCGTAGATTGCCATTGTCAGTCGCCGAAGCTCGGCCGCATCGGCGGGACCGACGATCTGCTCGACTCGGGCGAATGTGATGTTCTCGTCGTGGGAGCCGTCCTGGCTCTTGGTTGCCGGCGTGAAGATCGGCTCCGGGAGACGCGAACCATCCTGCAGGCCGGCAGGAAGCGGGATGCCGCAGACCGTGCCTGCGGATTGGTATTCTTTCCAGCCCGAGCCGGCCAGATAGCCGCGCGCGACGCACTCCACGGGAAACATGGCGGCGCGCTTGACGAGCATGGAGCGGCCTTCGAGTTGATCGGCGTAGGGATGGAGAGAAGCAGGGAAGAGTTCGACACTGGCGGTAATGAGATGGTTGGGGACGATCGACGACAGGAGATCGAACCAGAACAGCGAGACCTGGGTAAGAATTTTGCCTTTGCCGGAGATGCCTGTTCCCAGAATGTGATCGAAGGCCGAGATGCGATCAGTCGCGACGAGCAGCAGGTCATCGCCGACAGCGTAGAGATCGCGCACTTTTCCGCGCCCCAGCAGAGTCGTAATCCCGAGGTCAGTTTTGAGGAGAGCGGTCAAGGGCGGGCCATCCGTTGGAAGAACCTGAAATTCCGATTCTCAAAGGGGCGGCCTGGTTTGTCAATGCGCAGAGCCGAGGCTGATTTTGCCCGGTTTGCACGGCGAAGGACCCGGGACAAACGCGCAAACAAACCATTGTGATGGCCGTCACGGAATGGACCGGCGATATCAGCGAAACTGCAAGAGTCAACATGGCTCGAGAGGCTCGCAAGCACAGTCTCTCTGGAGCCGGGCGACACGAGTTGGCTGTGGAAAGGGGAAGCCGCAGCTAGTCTCGTTGTATATAGGGATCGCCAGTAGCCGCGTGCTACCGACCTCCAGCGCCGGCTACTGGTGCCCGATTCCTGACTTGCAACACGCAAGCGCCTCCGAGGCGACGATTTCCTTCGGGGGCGGTTTTTTGTGTTCTTCAGTGATCGATCGCCGAATTGCTCGCGCACACAATTCTCAATTCGCCGTGGGGATCTTTGCGGCTTCATCGACGACCACAACCGACACATCGGCTTTTCGGCTTTCAATTTTCAAGCCCAGTTGCTCTTCGAGTGCTCTCTTCCACGCCGTGAATGCATCGGTGCCCAACTCCGGGCGGATGTCGACACTAAATTCGTGGATACCCGGGAGGCCTGTCTTATCAAGGACGGGAATTGGAGTACCGCCTGCCCTTACCGGCTCGCCCGGATTTACTGCTGCGGGAATTGAGAACTGGACCGCAAGAAGGTCGGCAAATTGGCGCATGTCACCGCGGAAGTGAAACCCGGAGCCTGAAGGCGCCGCGGCGCCCGGTTGAACCGGCAGGATTTTTGCGCCGCCGCGGCCGACCGTCAACTCGTAGACGCGCATTCCGCGAATATCGCTGTGCTGCTTCAGCTGGAACCGGTCGGAGAGAAGGCTGCGAAGCATGAGGGACGTCTGTTCGCTGCGCGTGCCGGCGGGTGCGCGCGCTTCGATATCGTATTCGTTGCGATCGAGCCACGGCGGTCCGAGGACCTGATCGATCTGGCAGCGCCAGGCCTCGGCGATAAGACGCCTGAGCGTGACATTTCGGGCGGTGAATTCAGAAGGCGAGTAGTTTATCTGATTGTTGTAGTCCGGGCCGACTTCATGCTGGCTGGGCCTGACAGATGCGACGTCGAATGCCGGTTGCACCGACTGCGAACCCGCAATTCCGATAAAGCTCAACGGGATGAAAAGTGCAGTGGCAAGCGGCGCCCGCATGCAGTTCAGGATAGTGTGCGTGGAAGCCCGAGCGCCACGGATCGGAATTTCGGAGCAGAATTCTGCGTTCCCGGCGAGAGCGGGGAATAGTGGGATATGATTCGCTCCTCGAACCTCTGTTTCGATTATCCGGTCAGCTTTGGGGACAGTTGGCGGGAGTTGTTTTCTTATTTCATTCGCCTATCCAGACAAAAAATCAAGAAACTTAAAAATATGTCTTGCAATAATTAAAAAACTTGATTACAGTTCTGAATGTCGGAGGAAGGAAGACGCAGAGACCGATGCCGAACGAGACCAAATCCGTTGCGGACTGGCAGGAATTGCTCCGGATTGCTCAGGGGGCTCCGATGGTTGTGGAGCGGGTGAGCATTCCAGAGAAGGGGATCGCCGTGGAAGGAGCCTTTGCGCCGCCGCAACTGGCCCGGTTGAGCCTGGAGGACCAGGTGTTTGTGGTGGCGTTCCTGCGCTCTCATGGGTCGATCAAGGACATGGAACAGACCTTCGGGGTCAGTTATCCGACGATCAAGGCCCGGTTGAACCGCATCGGCGCCCAGCTTGAGTTTGTGGAGACGAATCCATCGCCCTCGCGGGCCGAGGTGCTGGAGCGACTCAACCAGGGCGAGATCACGGCGGATGAAGCGATCAGGGCGCTGGAAGGGCTGAATTAGCAGGGAAGGGATCAGGCATCAGGGACCAGAGAGCGGGCAAGGGGGGGATAGGACGTGTTGCCGAACATTGCTGTAATCCGCATTCAGTCAGTGAACTGGTGGTGCCCGCCGATTCCGGTACCGCTGTTCCTGATCTGGATCTTTGCGATTCTGCTATCGCCCCTGATTCTCATCGGGTTGATGATCCTGTGGGCCGTTTGCCTGGTTGCGGGGTTGAGGTTGTGGCGTTCGCTGGGCGTGCTGTGGCAGATCCTTTGCGCGCTGCCCGGGACAGATGTGCGCGTTACGGCGGAAGGCAAGCACATCACGGTTCGGATTTTGTGAAGAGGGAGCAGGCATGTTGAGCACACGTCGCGGAATATTGTCGCTGGTTGCGGCGGGCCGAATCTCGGCGGCCGAAGGCGAACGGTTGCTGGCCGCGTGGAACGACGGGCGCGAAGGGCTGTGGATCGCGGTTGCCTGCGTGCTGGTGTGCGCGGCGCAGATGCACCTGCACATTTTGCCGGGCGAGATGATCCACTTTGCCCGCGAGGTTGCGCGGGAAGGTATGGGCGCCGTGCACAACGCAGTATTCAGCTTGATGAGTTACCGGGGAGGAAGAATATGAACGAGAATCGCCGACAGATTCTGGAGATGCTGGCCGCCGGAAAGATTACGGCGGACGAGGCGGAACGGCTGCTCACGGCGCTGGACGCGAACACGGCGACGAACATGGGCGATTTCCTGGGCAGCGTGGCGGGCGCCAAGAGCGGCCCGGGCGCCGCGGTGAGGACACGCGCAAAGTACATGCGTGTACTTGTGGAGGCGGACGAGTCGTCTACAGGAATGAAGGGAACAACCACGGTGAACGTGCGCGTTCCACTGCAGCTGTTGCGCGCGGGCGTGCGGCTGGCGAGCCTGATTCCGCAGCAGGCGCACGAACAGCTTGACACGGCACTGAACCAGAAGGGCATTCCCATTACGCTATCGCAGATCAAGCCGGAGAACCTGGAAGAGATCATCGATCACCTGGAAGATTTGACGGTGGATGTGAACGGCAGCGAAGGCAGCATGACAAAGGTGCGCGTGTTCTGCGAATAGGGCAGGGATTGATAGGGCAGGGACCAGGGATCAGGCACCAGGGACCAGGGATCAGAAAACAGCCGCTGAGGCGGGAAACCGACACCATGCACATTTCTTCCGAGGGCCGGAGACGGCCGCGGGAGAGGTGCGCTCAAAAAACGGACGGGAGGAATCACGATGACTACGATTGCCATGCCAAAACCGCGCCGCGACGCGGGAATGGAAGGAATGGTTGCGAAGTGGTATGCGAAGAACACGGCCGACATGATGAAGGAATATGTCGAGCTTGCGAAGAGGGTCGCCGACGAGCTTCCGCAGGGCAGCTCGGTGCTGGAGGTTGCGCCGGGGCCAGGGTACTTTTCGATCGAGCTGGCAAAGCGCGGTTCCTACGCGATCACCGGTGTGGACCTGAGTCGCACATTTGTCGAGATGGCCTCGAAGAATGCTTCGGCGGCCGGCGTGCAGGTGCGGTTTTTGCAGGGGTCGGCTTCGAACCTGCCACTGCCCCAGGATAGCTTCGATTTCCTGTTGTGCCGGGCGGCGTTCAAGAACTTCGCAAAACCTGTGGATGCTCTGCGCGAGATGCGGCGCGTGCTGAAGCCAGGCGGCTGTGGAAAGATCATCGATCTCAAGGGGGATGCATCGGCCGACGCAATCAACCGTGAAGTGGACGGCATGGGACTACCGTGGGGCAACAGGATCCTTACGAAACTGGCGTTCCGGACGATGCTGTTGAGGCGCGCTTACACGCGGCCGCAGTTCGAGACGATGCTGGCGGGGGCGGGATATTCGAGCGTCGAGATTGCCGAATCAGCCCTGGGATTTGAGATCACGATGACGAAGTAGAAACCGGCGGGTTTGCCGAACGAGAATTGATCTTCCTGTAACTTGCGGCGGGCTTGTCAGGCGCTATATTTCTGACGGATAATGGGCGGCTTCCCCTCTCTCCTTTGCCGCCCGTCCGTTCGCGCAATATCGCCTTGGATCTTGCCGGTTGAGTCCACCACCAGAGTGGTACGGGCTTTGTGTGCGCTGTTGAGACTTGCGGCTCTGAACCGTTGTGCCGCGCGGCGTGGCCCGATACGTGTGACCAATTTCAGCCCATCAGCGGGCAGCCGCCCCAGGCGACTGCCATGAATCCCCTACAGGAGGATCGTTATGAAGCGTTTTATCGCGTTTCTTGCTGCGGCCGCTCTTTGTACCGCCAGCGCTGTTGCCCAGAACAACAATGGTGACTGGGACCACGGTCACGGTCACGATCACGGCGCTTACTCCCACGTTCTGCTCATCAGCATCGACGGCATGCATGCGGTCGATTTCCTGAATTGCTCGAAGGGCGTTGCCGGCGTGGACAGCGGCACACCCTACTGTCCCAATCTCGCCGCACTGGCTACGACGGGCATCAACTATGTTGCTGCCAATACTTCCAAGCCGTCCGACTCGTTTCCCGGCCTGATGAACATTGTGACGGGCGCGACGCCGCGGACGATGGGCGTCTATTACGACGTGGCATACGACCGGTCGCTCGATGGGCCGAAGACGGCGACATGGTATGGAAATGGCCCCGGGCCGTGCACGGCGGGAGGAACGCCGACCGGATTCACGACCGAATACGAGGAGGCAATCGACCTCGACTACACCAAGCTGAACGGCGGAGCGCCGGGAGCCGGACTGACCGACGGCGGCATTGCATCGCTGGATCCGACGAGGATGGACCGCGATCCGGCCAATGGCTGTGCGCCGGTGATGCCCTGGGATTTTGTGCGAGTGAACAGCATCTTTGGGATCATCCACAAGTCCGGCGGGTACGTCGCGTGGTCCGACAAGCATCCGGCGTATTCGTCGATCGCGGGACACGGCGGATCGCTCGATGACTACTACTCGCCTGAGATCAATTCCCTCGTGGTGGCGCTGCCTGCGGTCACGACGCCCGATGGCGTGAACTGCTCGTCTATTCCCGACACCGGCGCGGACCTGACTGCGTGGACGAACAGCTTCGAGAACATCAAGTGCTACGACACGCTCAAGGTGAACGCGGTTCTGGACTGGATCGAAGGCAAGGACCACCTTGGCAACAGCATCAAGCATTCGAAGACGCCGACGATCTACGGGATGAACTGCCAGGCCGTGAGCGTGGGTGAAAAACTGATCGAAAACGGCGTGAAGGGCGGATACATGGACGCGGCCGCGACGCCGACCGACACCCTGGTGAGCGAAATCAAGTTTGTGGACGACTCGATCGGCGAGATGGTGAACAAGATCAAGGAACGGGGGCAGTACGAATCGACGCTCATCATCGTTACTGCGAAGCACGGGCAATCGCCGATCGACCCGAATTTGTACCAGGCGGTTCCGGGCAAAAACAGCAACGGGCTGTCGCCGGCGACGATCATCGCGAACGATCTTCCCGCGGCGATGCCGCCGTCAGAGAATCCGAATGGAACGGGCGTGGGCTCGACCGAGGACGATGTTTCGCTGCTGTGGCTGACCAATCCTTCCTTTACCGACCAGGCGGTGGCGCTGCTTGAAAGCAACCTGAAGACGTTCGGGGCGGGGCAGATCTTCTACGGGCCGACGGTTGCGCTGAATTACGACCTGGGCGGACTGAGCCCGAACGACCCGCGCACGCCGGACATCATCGTGACGCCCAACATCGGCGTGACGTATACGGGAAGCAACTCGAAACAGATGGAGCACGGGGGCTTTGCGCACGACGACACGAACGTGATGCTCCTCTTGTCGAACCCGGGATTCAAGCCGCGGACGGTCTACAGCGAAGTGGGAACATTGCAGGTGGCTCCCACGGTGCTGCAGGCGCTCGGGCTCGACCCGAACCTGCTCGATGGCGTGCGGCTGGAAGGGACGGCTGTGCTGCCCGCGGTGCAGGTCTCTGGACACTGAGCCGAATCTCCGGGAGCGGCAGCAGGCCAACAAGCCGGCACGGCGGCAGTTCGAGGCCGTGCCGGCGGTGGCTGCGCGGGGAACTGATCGGGGTATTTTTGGAACGCGTGCAAGGAAAAAATTCTTGACAGACTAAATTTAATCGATCTATAGTTCGCGTCAATTTCCTGAGTATTCCCCGGTTTCTTTGGGCTCATGTGTGTCCGGTCAGGGCCCAGTTCCGTTCACAGTTCAGGAGTTTCTCCGGCTCGGGCCGACGGTCTTCTCGTGTGCATCGTCGATTTCATTCGGTGAATGTCACAAACGCACTGCAACCTGCCACATGGACCCAGAGAATAATTTTCCCCACCCTGTGCTGGTACCCGGCAGTAAGGCTCAGTTCGGTGTTCAGCGACAATCCGCTCACCGCTTAAACCGGAACAAGGTGCGGCAGGCAGTTTGAGGAGGTCGCATGATTCGACTCGTAAGTTGCAGTCTGAGTGGGCGTGTGTTTGCACACATGGCCCTGGCCGTCTGCCTGGCGCTGTGCAGCGCGACAGACCTGAGCGCGAACGTTTCCCTTACGCAAGGGCACATCAGCGGAACGATTACGTTCACCGCCGATTTCGCGCCAACCAGCATGATCGTCTACGCGGGCAACCCGCTGAGCGAGCCGACTCGGTATGAGTCGCAGTTTGCGGCGGTGCTGACCAACACGCAGACAGCCGGCGCCCAGGTGACAACGACCTGGACTTACGACATTACGGTCGAAGCGCAGGCGACGACGCATTATTACCTGATGCCGGTGGCCAGGTTCGACTCCTCGGTGCCCTTCGTGGACGAGAACATTCCATTTCCCGACTATCCGCTCAACAATGCGGCGCCCATCGTGGTGAGCCCCGGGAACAGCCCCGGCACAACTTACAACATCACGTACCAGCCAGTGATTCTGCAGGGAACGGTGACGGCGTCAGATTTGAACAGCAACAACCTGCCGCCGCGCAGCATCTTCCTCAACGCCGTCGACTCGACTCCGGAGACCATACAGCCTGACTGCGTCGGCAGCATCGACGGGTGCATTTCTCTGCCGCAGACCGACACCGCGCTGCCCAACTACGAGGTCTACCTGAAGCCCGGCCGAAGCTATCAGCTCAATTCGCAGGCGGTCAGTTTTGAAGAAGACCAAGAGGGCACCCAGGCGTACGAAGCCATCGACTTCAACGATGGCGATGTGGTCGACGCCGCCTCGAGCCTGCCCGGCGCGGTGATCACGAAGAACTACACGATGGTCGAGAAGGCCGAAGTAACCGGCACTCTCGCGCTCCAGACGCCGCCCGGATGGACCGTCTACAGCAGCGGCGCAACGGTTCAGGGGACAACCACCGAGGGCAAGCCGTTCTACGACGAATTCTTCCCGTCCCCGTACGTACCGACCATCGGCTACATCGCGCGGCTCTTTGATTTCGTCGACTTCACCAAGCCGATGACTGTCGCGCCAAACTTCCAGTTATCTACGAATGGAACCGTGGGGCTTCAATTCCCGAGCCAGCCCATCACCGTCCAGCAAGGGCAGGTGAACACGATCAATCTCACCGAACAGGCCGGCATCCTGAACGGAAAGTTCACCTTCTTTCCGCCATACCAGGTGACCAACTACGAAGTGAACGTCCAGGTGGAGAGTTCGGGGCTCGGTTCGGCGTTCGGGCCGTTCACGCCCGATCCGGTGAATGGCGGCAGCTACAACCTGCTCGCCTCGGTGGGGACGTGGCCCTACTGGCGCTTTGGCTGGAACTTCAACCTCGGCGACCCGAATTTCACCTCGAATTACTTCATCAACAACTACCTGACGCTGGCCAGCCCAACGATTACCGGCGTAAACGACACGGAGACGAACAATTTCCTGTTCAACACGGCGCTTCTCAAGGTGTACTTCACAGCGCCGGCGGCCAGCACGCTGAGCGATCCTGAACTGGATGCAAATACCCAGGATCAGAGCGGAACGCTCTACGAAACCGGCCACTCCGAGGGGCTGAACCAGAACAACGTGACGACAGGCGAAGCAAGACAGGTGCTGCGCGTCAGCGATCCGACGAACCCGGTGCCGTTCCTGGTGAACCCGTCGGCAATCGTGAATGGCTCGCGCGTGACGTTCGGACCGTTCACGGTGACTCCATTTCCCGGCCAGATCATCGTGGTGGGCGTGCCGGGGAACATCCAGTTGACCGTTACCACGCCGCAGCCGAACGCCACTTCGCCCAACGGCCAGTTCACGGTGACGGGATTCGCCGGCGGCACGCAGATTCAGAGCATCACGGTGAACGGACAGCAGGTAGGGTTCACGGCGGATCCTTCGGCGACTGATCCCAATCGCGTATCGTTCAGCACGCCGATCACGATCGCGGCCGGACCGATTGTGGTGACCGCGACGGGCCTCGATAATGCGTCGGTGACCGACACGATTCCCGTGACGGTGTTGATTCAGACCCCAACGGTGACGTTTACCGGCGCGCCGGCGACGGCCGTCTATGGATCGACCTTCACCGTGACGGCTACGACGAACGCTCCGGCGACGCCGACGATTACGGCCACCGGCCCGTGCAGCATCAACGGCAACCTGGTCACGATCACGAGCGGCACCGGCACATGCATCCTTACGGCGAACTGGCCTGCCGCAGGCAGTTTCACCTCCGCCACGGCCACACAGACGACGCAGGCTGAAAAGGCAGTCCCCACCATTACGTGGGTGCCGGCGCCGCTGCCCTATGGCGTTCCGCTGGGCAGTGCGCAACTCGACGCGGTGGCCAGCACCAACGGCATTTACCTATATTCGCCCGCGGCGGGCACGATGCTTCCGCTCGGGCCGAACACGTTGAATGTCGCGTTTACTCCCACAGACACCAACGACTACACAGGGGCGTCTGCCTCGGTGACGCTCGAAGTGGTCGCCGGAACGGGGCAGTTCGTGGCGTTCAGCAGTTGCTCCACCATCATCGGCGACAGCGCCGTCGTGGCCACCGGCGACGTGGGGGCCAACAATCAGGACAACAAGGCCGCTCACTGCGGCCCCGACAGCCAGGATACGGTGTGGCTCCACTCAGGCGCAGTCGTGTCCGGTCCCGGCTCGCGCGTGGTCGGCGACGCGGTGCGGCTCGACAGCCAATCGTCGATCGTCAACCTCGTCGATAATGTTCTCTCCGCCTCGCATGGCGTAATCCTAGGCGCGAAGACGTCGCCCATGCCGGTCCCGTTCATGAGCATGCCGGCATTTCCCACGATCGCGCCGGGCTCTCAGAACATAAACGTCAACAACAACGCCACCATGACCCTCGCGCCAGGGCCGTACGGCGCGGTGCACTTGCGCAACGGAGCCAAGTTGATCCTGACCGGCGGGCTCTACCAGATCGCGGAGCTGGACATCGACTCGGCGTCAACGGTCTTGTTCCAAGGGCCAACAGAATTGCGTATTGCCGGCGACGTGGATGGGGATGGCCCGGCGAACCTGCTCGTCGATCCCACTGTGGCTGGGCTCACCGCTGCGCAGGTGGTCCTCTATGTGGCAAGTTCCGACACCGTGCAGATCGGGCCGGGCAGCATCATCCAGGCAAACATCTACGCGCCGAACGGCACCATCGACCTCGGTTCGAAGACCCGGGCCACCGGCGCTTACTTCGGGCGCGCGGTCAACGTGGGTCCGGCGTGCACGTTGAACCTGGCCTTTGGAATCGAGTAGTCGCAAGGCATACACAGAGGCGCGCCGCGGCTGACAAGCTTGCCGAGTTTTAGGACTCAGGCGGCAATTGTCAGCCGCGGCGCGCTACTGGTTTCTGCATGGGGACTACCTGGACGGTGACGTCGCGGACTTCGGAGAGGAAGCGGTTGAGGACGGAGCCGCGGAAGAGGATGTCGAAGCGCGAGCGGGCCGACTGGCCGAAGACTACGTGGGTGATGCTCTCCTGCTGGGCGAAGCGGATGAGGGCGTCGGAGACGTTCTTGTCTGTGATGTTGACGACATTGGCGCCGAGGTCGCGGGCCATGCGCTCGAATTCCTCGAGGCGCTGGTGGGCTTCGGGGTCGCCGTGGCCCTTGTCGTCTTCGGGACGGGTGACGTAGACGGCGTACCAGCTAGATGAGAGGCGGCCGGCGATGCGCGCGCCGACGCGGAGAAGGCGCTCGGTTCCGGAGCGAGTGCTGAGGCAAACCATCACCTTTTCGGGAGTGGCGGCCTGCTCGAGGCCCTGGGCACGGCGAAACGCGGATTCGCGCGCGCTGACCTGCTCGGCGGTGGTGCGGAGCGATAGCTCGCGCAAAAGATTCAGGTTCCCGATGCGGAAGAAATTGGCGAGGGACTGCTCGACTTTTTCGGGCGCATAGATCTTGCCCTGGCGGAGGCGGTTGCGGAGCTCGTTGACGGTGACGTCGACGTTGACGACCTCGTCGGCGCGCTTGAAGAAGTTGTCGGGGACGGTTTCGCGGATGACGGTGTTGGCGGAGCGGTTGACGGCGTCGTTGAGCGTTTCGAGGTGCTGGATGTTGACGGCGGTCATCACGTTGATGCCGGCGTCGAGGATTTCGAGCACGTCTTCGTAGCGCTTGCGGTTCTTGCTGCCGGGGACGTTGGTGTGGGCGAGCTCGTCGACGACGACGGTATGGGGATGGCGCGCGATGATGGCGTCCACGTCCATCTCTTTGAGCTCGACGCCGTGATAGGGAATGACCTTGAGGGGGATGATCTCGAGGTCGCGGATGCGGTCGGTGGTTTCCTGGCGGCCGTGCGGCTCGACAAGGCCGATAACGATATCGATGGCCTGCTGGTGCTTCATGCACCAGGCGTCATTGAGCATCATGTAGGTTTTGCCGACGCCGGGCGCGGCGCCGATGTAGATGCGGAGCTTGCCCTGGTCGGGACGGCGTTCGAGCTTGATCTCGGCCATCGTTCAGCCTACCTCGACTGGGTGGCGGAGCGCTTCGACGGAGGCCACGGGAAGGGTGAAGCGGAATGTCGCTCCGTGACCGAGCCGGCTTTCGACTGCGATCTGGCCGCCGAGCGACTCGACGATTCGGCGCACGAGCGCGAGGCCGAGGCCGGTCCCCTGCTCGGAGTAGGTATTGAAGCGGTCGAAGATGGTGCTCAGGCGGTCGGCCTCGATACCCCGGCCGGAGTCGCGCACGGTGAATTGCACGAAGTTTGTGGCCTCCTCGGCGGCAAGCAGGATTTCGCCCTCGGATGGGGTGAAGCGAATGGCGTTGGAGAGAAGATTATCGAATATGGAGCGGACGGCGCGACGGTCGCCGCGGACGAAGGACAGGTCGGCGAAGGCGCGGATGTCGATGCGGATGCGTTTTTCGGCGGCCTGGTCGGCGTAGCGGTCGGCGGCCTCCTCGAGCAGCGCGAGGGGGCGCAGGTTCTCGGGCTTCATTTCGCGCTTGCCGATGTCGATTTCGGCGACTTCGATGAGGTCGGCCATGAGGTCGTCGAGCTTCTGCGAGTCCTGGACGGCGGCGGAGACCAGCTCCTGCTGGAGCCCAGTGAGCTCGCCGGCGAAACCGTGGGCGAGGGCATAGAGGCCGCGTCGGAGCTGGAGGAGCGGGTCACGGAGCTTGCGGCTGGCCACGCCGACGAAAGTGGTCTTGAAGCGGTCGACGTTCTGGAGGTAGGTGACGTCTTCGAGGGTGGTGACGGTGCCGAGGAGGCGGCCTTCGGAGTCGCGCATGGGCGTGGTGCGGAGGCGGAAGCTGCGGTCGGCGTTGCCAAAACGCATGGGCAAGAGGGCAGCGTCGCCTTCGCCGGCTACGGGCTTTTGCATGGCGACGGCGTCGCGTATGGCCGAGAGGATTTTGGCGCCGCCGGGGGCGTTGGTGAGGGCGGTGCGGTCGGTTGCGTTGACGCCGAGAACCTCGGTGGCGGCCTGATTGACCTTGAGGAGGTAGCCCTTGGCGTCAGTGACGATGATGGGCTCGAAGATGGACTGGAGGACGGCGTCGGAGAGCTGGAACTCCATCTGGCGGCGGCCGGCCTCAGACTCGCGGAGCTCGCGAAGACGGACAGCGATTCGGTTGAGCTCGGCGGCAATCGCGCCGAAGCTGTCGCGGCTGCTCCACTCGGAGCGGTGGTCGAGGTCTCCCTGGGCGATTTTCCGGGTGTCGCGAGCCAGCCTGCGGACGGGAATGAGAATCAAAAGAGCCGTGACGATTGCGGCCAGCACGGCGGCGACGGGCAGGACGACGGCGAGGGCGGGATGGCCGGCTGCGGCGAGCGGCTTGTGCGCCGCGATGCCGAGCCAGACCGTGAGTCCGGCAAGGACGGCGCAACCTATTACCAAACGCTGGGTCAGATTCAGCATGATGCTGTCTCCGGTCCGGCGAGTGAGGCGAATTTCAGCATCTTTTTTCCATTGTGGTATAGAAGGCGGCTCGACGCAAAACGCGGCTTGTTCCGGGGGAGGTCCGGGCGCATGTCCAGAATGCATGGGGTTGCGCCTTTATTGTCACCGGAAACGGGTATTTGCCCACTAGACGGGTGCTTGTACAATCAGAATAATGTAAAGCGCAGACAGCAAAACCTGTTGGGGTTGTCCGGCGTCTGAGTATGGAGTGGCGATTTTGATTTCAGGACGGAAGGACATCCTGGGCATCGGTGCGCTTGCCGCCGCTGCGTTTCTTATCCACGGTTATCACCCCTTTTCAGAAGATGCGGAGACCTATCTGCCGGGGATCGAGAAGGTGCTTCACCCGCACCTGTTTCCCGTGGGGGCGGAATACTTCGAATTGCACGCGCACCTGACGTGGTTCCCGCAACTCATAGCAGGAACGGCCCGGCTGCTGCATCTTTCGCTTCCGTGGGTGCTGCTGCTGTGGCAATTCGCGAGCTTCTTCCTGTTTCTGCTGGCGTGCTGGTCGCTGATGCGGCGGGTGTTCGCCGACAAAAAAGCGTGCTGGGCGGGCGTGATGCTGGTGACCGCGCTTTTCACCATGCCGGTGGCGGGCACGGCGCTCTACCTGATGGACCCCTTCCTGAACCCGCGGAACATTATCGCGTTTGCGCAGGTGTATGCGGTGCTGCGGGTGGTGGAACGGCGGTACGTGCAGGCGGTGCTGTTTTTGGTTTTCGCGGCTTCGATTCACCCGCTGATGTCGGCGTTTGCTGCGACATTCTGCCTGCTGGTGGTGGTGATGGACCGGTGGCCTGCGTGGGGAGAGCTGCTTCGCGGGATTCGGGCGCGGGCGGAACGGCCCGATCTGGTGGCGCCTGTTGTTTTGCTGACTCCGATGGAGGGCCTGTTTGTTTCGCCAACTCATGCGTACGACCAGGTGACGATCAACCACAGGTACCAGTTCCTGACACGGTGGACGTGGTACGAGATGCTGGGCGCGGTTGCGCCGTTGTTGATTTTCTGGTGGTTCAGGGCGATCGGCCGCGCCCGGCGCATGCGGAACCTTGAACTGCTTTCGGGCGCGATGGCAGTCTATGGCGCGATTTACCTCGTTGTCGGGCTGGTTGTCTCGATCCCGCACCGGCTCGAGGTGTTCGCGCTGCTGCAGCCGATGCGCTCGCTGCAGTTGCTTTACATCCTGATGCTGCTGTTCGGCGGCGGACTGCTGGGCGAATACGTGCTGCGCAATCGTGCGTGGAGGTGGGTGGCCCTGTTTGTGCCGCTCGCAGGCGGAATGGCGTGGGCGCAGCACTCGCTGTATCCTGCGAGCCCGCATGTGGAGTGGCCGGGAGCGCAGCCGGGCAACCCGTGGGCGCAGGCGTTCCAGTGGGCGCACGACAATACGCCGGAGGACGCGATCTTCGCGATCGACCCCTACTACATGTCGATTGAAGGCGAGGATTTCAACGGATTCCGCGCGATTGCACAGCGGAGCCAGCTCGCCGACGGGGGCAAGGACGCCGGGGTAGTGGAGATGTTCCCGGGGATCGGCGACTCATGGTATGCGCAGGTGCACGCGCAGACGGGGATCGACCAGTTCAAGCGGGATGAGTTTGAGAACCTTCGCCGGCAGTATGGGGCCACGTGGGCGGTGTTGCGGCAACCCACGCATGCCGGCCTGGACTGCCCATATGAAAATTCCGTTGTCGCTGTATGCCGAATTCCCTGATATTCGTCTGACCTCTTGATGGGCGCTTTTCCGCCAGCCTGAACGCGCCCGAGGACGACTCCGCGAGGTCGAGACCCAAGTTGAGCACAACTGAAGCGTGCACTCTCCAACAGACGGCGAGCTCGAGGCGGACTGCGCCTTTTCCCCTTGAGCGTTGGGCAGCCAGCGTGGCCGAGCTGGGTCCGAAGTACCGCGACAACAGACCGGTTCCGCATATTTTTCTCACGGATTTTCTAGTGCCGGAAGCAGCGGCCGGACTGGAGGCGGAGTTTCCGCGGCCAGATTCGAATGCGTGGACCCACTACCAGCACCAGAACGAGAATAAGCACGGGATGACAAAGCGGGACCTGTTTCCGCCGCGGCTGGGCGAGGCCGCCGATGCGCTGAACTCGCCTGAGTTTGTGGCATGGCTCTCTGAGCTCACGGGGATTCCGGGGCTGCTTGCGGATCAGACGCTTGAGGGCGGGGGATTGCATCAATCCGGGCCGGGTGGATATTTGAACGTCCACACGGATTTTTCGCACCACCACTACCACAAGAACTGGAAGCGGCGGATCAACCTGATCGTGTATTTGAACGACGGATGGCAGGACGAGTGGGGAGGGTCAATCGAGCTGTGGGACCCGGCGATGAAGGGATGCGTGGCGAAGTATCCGCCGCGGCTGAACTGTGCGCTGATCTTCAATACGAACGAGATCTCTTACCATGGGTTTCCGACGCCGCTGACGTGTCCGGAGGGACAGTCACGCAAGAGCCTGGCGTTTTATTACTACACAGTCGAAGAGGGCGAGCAGACTTCGGCGCGGTCGACGAATTATCGCGCGCGGCCGGAGGATGGGGCGGTGAAGTCAGCGCTCATCTGGCTGGATAAGAAGGCCGTGGATTTGTATTCGCGGGCGAAGGCGAGGTTTGGGTTCTCGGACGATTTTGCGAGCAGGATTTTGCGTTCGATCTCGAGGAAGAAGTAGCGTCAAAGCAGCAGCTTTCAGCCTTCAGCCTTCAGCTTTGGATCGTTGGCGGCGATTGGTTGGTTAGCGGGCGCGCTCTGGGCCACGAGCCGGTAGCGCGGCGAGGTGCGCAGACCGCGCTTCGCGAGCCAGCAGTCGATTGTGGTGCTGAGCACTCCGAGGCCGTAGATCGCGCTGCGGCGCAGATTGATGGACGAAGCTTCGGGAAAATAGCGCGTGGGGCAGGAGAGCTCGCCTATGCGCGCGCCTTTGTAAATGCACTGCGCGAGGAGCTGGTTGTCGAAGATAAAGTCGTCGGAGTTGGCGTCGAGGGGAAGCGAGAGCAGCAGCTCGCGGCTATAGGCACGGAAGCCGGTGTGGTATTCGGAGAGCTTGGCGCCAAGCATCAGGTTTTCGAAAAAGGTGAGGAAGCGGTTCGAAATGTATTTGTAGACGGGCATGCCGCCGCGCAAAGCCCCGCCGCCCAGGATGCGCGAGCCGAGCACAATGTCGTATACGCCGAAGGCGATCATGCTGGCCATGGGTTCGACAAGGAGCGGCGAGTACTGGTAGTCAGGGTGGAGCATGACGACGACGTCTGCGCCTGCGTCGAGCGCGGCTGCGTAGCAGGTCTTCTGGTTGCCGCCGTAGCCGCGGTTTTCCGGGTGGATGTGAACCTGAAGGCCGAGCTTCTGCGCGAGGGCGGCGGTTTCGTCGGTGCTGTGGTCGTCGACGAGGATGCAGGCGTCGACGGTGGATGGGATCTCGGCGACGGTGCGCTCGAGGGTTTTTTCTGCGTTGTAAGCGGGAAGGACGGCGACGACCTTCTTGTTGTTGATCATTGGCGGCTCGGGATCGCTCTAGGTTCTGTGTTTATCATACGATGCGCGCGGACAGGACGGAATGTGTGAGAAGCCATGAATTGCGGGGGCCTTTCGGATTCGATTGGCGATTGTCATGGAATGCGGCAGACGGCGAGTTCAGTGTTGTGCCAAGGGCAGTTGAGGCCCTCGGGTGGAGGGTTGGTCACGAGTACCGAGGTGACGCCGAACCGAGCTTTGAGCCGCTCGAAGCCGGCTAACTGAAAGTGGTTCCATCCGGAGAGGGCGTGGACTTGTGCGGACCAGACGGGCACGAGCTGCGGGGCCTTCGAGAGGACCGATGCATCTTTGATGTTGTCGGCGAGGACGCTGCGCTCGGCTAAGGCGCGGAAGCTGTGACGATCTTCGCCGGGAATAGCCATGTAATTGGGGTCGACGGCGAAGTATGCGTTCTGCGGGGTGTTGGTGCGGATCCACGCGAAGGCCTGGAGCCAGGGATTTGCGGAGGTTCGGCTGGGGAGTTCGATGTGTTCGGTTGCTGCGAAGAGATGCTGCTGGATGAAGAACATTCCGCCGAAAGCGGCGAGCAGGAACGCGAACCAACGGAGTGCGTGCGCGCGGAGAACGCAGCTGCCGAGATACGCGCCGCCGATGAGAGTCATAAGGATATAGACGAGATGCAGATAGCGCATGGGCTCGAGCGTGCAGAGGGCGGTGAGAGACCTTGGCGCGAGGACGATCATCGCGATGGCCTGGTGGAGGGCGCCGTAGATCAGGACGGCGGTGGCGAAACACGCCAACACGAGGTCGCCGCGGAGCCGGGCAGCGCGGGCGACGAGCCAGAAGAGAAGCAGCGGGCCGATCGCTCCGAGCCACTCGTACCACGTCCACTTGTAGAGCCATAGGAAGTGGCGAGTGCTCATGATGTCGATCCAAGACTGCGAGGGCCGCTGCAACAGCCACGCGAATGGAACGAGGGCGACGGTGGGCACGACGGCGGCGGGTTGTGGGGTGAGACGCGGGCGACCGTTGGCCAGGCGGCGGCGCACCGTCTCCGACAACGTGAGCGCGAGGATGCAGCAGAAGGAGATGCCGTATGCGCCCATCATGGGATGAAGGAGGCATGCCAGCACGAGGAGCGGTACAGCATGCCACGGCGTTGCTGCGACGATTCTGCCGACTGCGATGAGTATGAGCGCGGTGGCGAGGTTGCGCGGGTGAAGGTATTGGTCGGCGATGTAGAGCGCTGTTCCGGCAACCGGGAGCGTGAGCATGGCGGAAAAGATGGCGACGCCGCCCCAGCGGGCTGAGTTTTCTTTGAAGAGCCGGGAGACGATCGTCCAGGATGCCCAGACCATCAGAGTGATCGAGAGAATCTGAAGGAGCAGTTCGGCCCAGGCGAGAGGGACATGCGTGGCGCGGACGAAGGCTGCCATGAAGTTGTCGAAGAGGCTGGCGTGCATCTGGAGCTGAAAGAATGGGGCATCGTGTGGGAACAGTGCCGGGTTCAGGCGGGCGTTGACGGCGGCGAGATACACGGCGTCGTCTTCGGCGCCGGGGTGGTACCCCATAGCCGCGAAGCCGAGCAGCGAGAAGATCAAAACTGCCGGGGTTGCGGATCGGGAAATCATGCGATGCACGTTTGTCATTCCCGGATCAAAGATAATGCACGCGGCACAGGATTCGGGCTCGCCGTATATAACGAATAGACGGGAGGGCTGGGAATTGCGCCTGCGCGATGGCTGCATGCCGGCTGAGGCGAGACTCGCATTGGTGATTCCAACGCTGCGCGAAGCGGAGAGCCTGCGCGTGATGCTGCCGCGCGTGCGCACCGTTCTCGAATCGCTTGGGATCGCATTCGAGATTCTTGTGGTGGACGACGAGAGCGGCGATGGCACGGAGCGCGTGGCTGGGGAGGTGGCCGCGGAAGACCTGCGCGTGCGCCTGCTTGAGCGGCGCGGCGAGCGCGGGCTTGCGGGCGCGATTCTGCATGGCTGGCAGAACTCGGACGCGCCGATCGTTGGGGTGATGGATGCGGACGGGCAGCATCCGCCGGAGCTGCTGGCGAGGCTGATTGCGGAGATCGAGAGCGGTTGCGATGTCGCGGTCGCAAGCCGCTACGCGGGCAATGGCAGGGTGTGTGGATCAAGCATGGTTCGGAAGCTGATCTCTTCTGCTTCGATTTTCGCGACCCGGCCGCTGCTGCGGGAGTCGATGCGCGTTGCCGACCCGATGTCGGGGTTCTTTCTGCTGAGGCGCACGTGCATCGAGAACATCGCCTTTCGGGCGACGGGATTCAAGCTGCTGCTCGAGATCCTTGTTCGTGCGCAGATTCGCATCGTGCGCGAAGTGCCGTTTGTGTTTGGACGACGCATCGCGGGGCGCAGCAAGGCGAGTCTGATGGTGGCCTGGCAGTATGTGTTGCTGCTGGGTCGGTTGTATTGGGGTGAGATTGCTCAGCGGGGGCGGCGCGAAGATGCTTTCACACGGCGGGGAGCAGAGAGCGGATGAGGAGGAATGCGCCAACGCCGAGAAAGAAGACGAGGGCCATGCGAATGCCGGGCTCGCGGTTGACTTCGGGGACGAGGTCGCTTGCGCCGACGTAGAGCGCGACGCCGGCTGAGACGGGCAGGCCGTAGGGCAGCCACGATGGGGCAAGCTCCATGACAAGCACTCCAGCGAGCGTGGCGACGGCGAGGGCCACGGCGGCGGAGAAGGCGGCCTGGCGCGTGCGTCCGCTTGCGAGCATCACCGAGGCCATGGTGAAGCCTTCGGGCGCTTTATGCAGGAAGATGCCGAGGAAGATGAGCCATCCGAGCGCGTTCGATACGACGAAGCCGGAGCCGATGGCGATGCCGTCGAAGAGCGCGTGGACTGTGAGGCCGCTCAGGACGGCGTAGCCCGTGTGGCGCGAGACGAAGTGGTCGTGGTGCGTTTCCTCGCCGAAGTGGAAGTGCGCGTTGATGGTGTGTTCGAGCAAGTGGACGACGCAGTAGCCCGCCATGATGAGGATGGGCCCGAGACGCGGGCTCGCGTGCAGGCTTTCGGGCACCATCTCGAGCACGGCGACGGCCATGAGGAAGCCGGCGCCGAGCGCGACGAAGTAGCGGAGGTAGCGCTCGATTCCGCGCGCGCGAACGAGCACGAGGCCGCCGGCAACATCGGCGAGGGCGGCGAGCAGGCCAAGCACGATCGAGAGCTTGAGCATTCTGTTCTATCTTAGCGTTCAGCTCTCAGCTGTCAGCCCTCAGCTTTCACCCGCTATGCCGGATGTGCATCACGTCGCCGTCGCGGACGATGTACTCCTTGCCTTCGAGGCGCAGCGTGCCGCGGGAACGGGCGTTGGCCTCTGAGCCGGCTTCGAGAAGGGCATCCCAGCGGATGGTTTCGGCCTTGATAAAGTGATGCTCGAGGTCGGTATGGATGACGCCCGCGGCCTGCGGAGCTTTCGCTCCCGCGGGCACGGTCCAGGCGCGGCACTCGTCCTCGCCTGCTGTGAAAAAGCTGATGAGACCGAGGAGCTCGTAGCTTTTGCGGATGAGGCGGACGAGGCCGCTTTCGTGGAGACCGTAGCTGCCAAGGAAATCGGCGGCTTCGGCGTCGTCCATTTCAGCCAGCTCGGCTTCGACTTTACCGCAGATCGCGGTGGCGCCTGCGTTGGGGCGATGCGCGACTTCATCCAGCTTGAATCGCGCGACGGCCGCGTCGAGATCGGCGCCGAGCGATGAGCTTTCGCCGATGTTGAGGACGTAGAGGATGGGCTTCTGCGAGAGGAACATGAAGCCCTTGATCAACTTCTTTTCTTCAGGCGTCATTTCGAGCTCGCGGAGGGGCTGCTCTTTTTCGAGCGCGTCCTTCGAGCGCAGGAGCAGGGCGTGCTCGCGCTCGAGCTCGTCGGTGCGCTTCTTCTTCATGTCCTTTTCGACGCGCTCGATGCGCTTCTCGACCTGCGTGAGGTCGCTGACCATGAGGTCGAATTCAACGTTCTTGATGTCGCGCAGCGGATCGATCGGGCCGACGTGCGGAATGGAATCGTCTTCGAAGGCGCGCAGGACGTGGATGAGGGCGTCGACGTTGCGCAGGCTGGTGACATAGCCGGTCTCCTTGAGCGCTTCCTCGCCGATGGCCGCCACGTCTACGTAGTCCACGGTGGCGTAGGTGGTCTTCTTGGGCGAGTAGAGCGCGGAGAGCTTGTCGAGGCGCTCGTCGGGCACGCGCGCGACGCCGATGTGCTCCTCGCGCGGGTTGGAGTAGCCGCGGGCTTCGAGTTTGGCCTTGGTAAGGATCTTAAACAGCGATGTTTTGCCCACCTGCGGCAGGCCGATAATGCCGGTCTTCATGGACTTCCCCAGCCGCACAGCGCGATGCAGAGCGCGCTCAAGGGCCTTTACGATTCTACAGGACTGTTATCTGGGAGAGTGGGCAAGCGCAATCAGAGTCAGAGCGAACTGACCAGCACGATGTTGGTTATTGCGTGCGTGCGGTTTCGGCGCGCGCTACGAGTACTACGGTGGCGAGACCGAGAAGCACCACGGCTTCTTCGACATGTGTGCTGCGATTGTGGAGGCGATTGAAGTCCGCGGTGGTTGCGTTTTGCGGGTCAGCCGTGTTGATCGCTCCGCCGGCCGTGATCCGATCGCGCTCCATTGCGGGGATGATGATCCACTGCGAATACGCGGTGCATATGATCATGAGCACGAGAAGAGCCATCGGGGCGAGGACGCTCCTGGGCTTGTAGATGCTCCACGCGGGAGCAAGAGCGAGCAGCGCCAGCGCGATGATTCCGGAGACCATTCCCATGGAGTGCAGAATGCGCAGCAGCGAGCCGACCACCGTTCCGGCGATGTGCGTATCGGGCACGGTCATGAAAGTGATGGCCGCGACGACGGGAAAGAAGACCTCCGCGCCGAGCCATACGATGAACGCGAGGTAGAGCAGCGTGCGAAGCACGGTCTTCATGGCTGCAAGAATACAACAGTGATCAGTGATCACTAATCAGAACGAACGGTGGACAGCGCCACGGTTCAGGATTATTGATACATGAACTCGGCTAGGCCCGCTTCAGCGCGCGCTTCAGCACTGTTTCAAGCGCGGCTTTCTGCTCGGCGTACTCTTCGGCTCCGATGGTTCCGGAAAGGCGTTCGCTTTCGAGCGAGAACATTTCTTCCTTGAGCGCATTCAGGAGCGCCGAGTTTTTTGCTGCCGGCGAGGCGTCGTGGGCGACGTATGCGGGGGCAGTTGCGTGAACGGCAGTGTGCGCGAGCGGTGGTGCAGAGGGTGCGGCTCCGGCTACGGCCGTGGCGGGCGCTACTTGAGGTCTGCGCAGCAGGAACGCGGCGGCTGCAGCGAGGAGCAGGCCGAGGCCGCCGAGGATCCACCACTTGTATTTCGTGAGCGGGTCGGGAGTGTTGATGGGCTCGCCGATTCCGCCGCCGGGCTGGCCGTTGGCGGGCGCTGCCTGCGCGCCCTGTTCGGCTCCGCCTTGCTGCTCACGCGGCATGGAGCCCGTGCCCGACACCGTGAAGGACATCGCAGCGCCGGGATGCGCGTTCTTGAGCAAGAACGTCTGAATGGAGGGGTCCTGCGGAATCGGCTGGAAGGCCGCGCCACCTTGCGCTGCGAACGTCATGCTCTTGGGGAGCTGCACGGCGAGATTGTCGGTCGGCATCGTCACTGTTGGATTGATCGTGTAGGAGCCCGAGTACGGCACATGGAATTGAATCTGGAAGACCGTCATCTTGTCGCCCTGGTCGGGCTCGATGGGCACATTGAGAGTGTAGTGTCCCTTGGAGAGCGGTTTGGGGATGGCCATTGTGGGCAGGCCGCTGGGGCGTGTGGCTTCGGCCACGTCGATCGCAGCATCGGGCGGCAGCGCGAACTCGAATGTCTTGTCGCTGAACGCCGTGACCTTGGGAGAGCTGGTGTTGTGCACGACGAATTGCTCGGTGATGTTGAGCTGGCCGGCCTGCGTTTCGAGATCGAAAATCTGGTCTTCGACCGAGACGCCGCTGACATTCGCCGAGACGTCGTATACGCCGATGTCGCCCGCAGCTCCGTCCCGCGGCGCGGCGATAAAGTAGCCGGCGCCCTGGTGCGTAACGCGAACGAGGTACGGCCCCGTGCCGGGCTCGTTGAGGCTGTAGCGGCCGTTGGCGTCGCTGGTTGCTGTGGCGACGGCGGACATGCCTGCCTGCACGTCGACGAGCTCCACCTTATCGCCGCTGGAGGGCTTACCGGTGGTCTTATTGGTCACGGTGCCGGAGACGGTTGCGGCCTGCGCCGCCGCGGACAGAAGCAGCGAACACACCGCGGCAGAAAGGAGTGCAAGATTGGTTGGTCTCATGAGTTCTCTTTGACTTCGTTTGCCTGGTTGTGATGACTGCGTTAGCTCCGCTGCGGGTACCCGCCCTGCAGGTGCTCGATCTCCGCCAGCAACTGCGCCGTTTCATTTTCAAGCTGCGCGCGCTGCGCCTGGAAGTCTTCTTCAGGGTACTTGCCGGCGCGGTACTCGAAGTTCAGGTCGCGGAGGTTTTCGTAGAGCTGGTCCTTGCGCTCGAGAAGGAAATCGAGGCGCGTTTTCTCCTTCTGGCTGGCAAAGGCATTCTCAGGCCAGAACGTGTAGAGGAAGAGCGCGACCAGTAGCAATGCGCCGGCGATGAGGCCTGTAGTTTCTGTCATGGCTTAGTCTCCATCGCCGGTTTCACGGCGGATTTTTTCACGCAGCGCGGATATTTCAGGACTGACTGCGTCCGGCGCTACAGGCTGCGTGCCCTTCCAGTGCCGCACCAACAGAACGGTGCCCAGCAGGCCCGCTAGCAATACCGCGATCGGCGCGATCCACACCATCAAATCAAAGCCCTGCTTGGGCGGTGCGGCCAACACGGTGACACCGTACTTGGCGGCGAACCAGTCAAGAATCTGGTGATCGTTCATGCCCGCTGGCGGCATGCCGCTCTTTCCAGATGGCGGGTCGCCCGTACCACCGCTCCCGTAGCTCGGCCCTCCGCTTGCTCCTTTGCCCGAGACTGCTGCCATGAGTTCGCCGCGCATGTGGTCGCTTTCAGGGCAACCTACGTGGTTGCACTCTCCAAGCAGTTGTGCGCATCCGCAGGTGCACATCAGGCGGTGGCCAAGGTCGGTGAAGCGCGATCCCGCGTCGCTCGCGCCGAGCGAGAAGCAAACGGCGACCGCGAGAAATATCGCCTGCGCCGTTTTGATCCAGTGGTTGCGCCGTTTTGCTCTATTCACGACCGGCCCCCGTGGATTGCGGCTTCGGGCTCTTGGACGGCCCGGGTCGCAGGAACGCGCAGGGAAGCCGTGGACGGCGTGATACTCGGCGCGAGCGCCACAATCGTTCCCAAGACGATCATCACCAGGCCGATCCAGATCCAGCTCACGAGTGGATTCAGAAATGCCTTGATGATCGGCTGATTTGTATCGGGATTCACGCCCTCATATACCACGTACAGGTCCCACTCGGGCACGGAGTGAATGGCGACGCGCGTCTCGGGCTGCGGGCTGGCGTCGTGATAGACGCGTTTCTGCGGCGTCATTTGCAATGGAACCAAACGTGTACTTAGCCCGTCAAACGCGAGGGTGTGCACGGGTTTGCCGGCCGAGGTGACGTCGAGCATTGCGTATTCGGAGTCGAAGTTCGGGTTGGAGTCCTGGGAGAACCCGATGTTAGTTAGCGTGTAAGGGCCAATTGCGAGCGTGTCGTGCAGGGCCAGTTCCTTCTCCTGGTTGCGGTTGAACGCTGCGCCGCAAAGCCCGATTACTACGATCACCACGCCGATGTGGATCAGGTAGCCGCCGTAACGCCGGGTGTTTCGGCGCGTAAGCAAGACGGTTGAGGCGAGGAGATTCTTGCCCGTCTGGCGATGGATTACTCCCGCCCCACGCATGAACTCAGAAGCGATCGCCGTAAACACCGCAGCCGAAAGCGCAAACCCGACGAGCGCATAAAAGGCGCCCGAGTCAAATTTGCCGTCACGCCACGGCCGCGCTCCGGCGACAAGGGCGACGATCACGGTGGCCCAGAGCGCGATGACGGGGAGGACGAAGTTGCGTTTGATGGCTTTGAGCGACGTTGCGCGCCAGGGAAGCAGCGGGCCGACGCCGGTGAGAAAGAGCAGGAAGAGACCGATGGGGACGGCGACGGCGTTGTAGAAGGGCGCGCCGACCGTGACTTTTGTGCCCTGAACGTACTCGCTGAGGATCGGGAAGAGCGTTCCCCAGAGGATGACGAAGCAGGCGGTGAGCAGGACGAGATTATTGAACAGGAAGCTCGACTCGCGGCTGACGAGCGATTCGATGGCGTGCTCGGTTTTGAGGTGGCTGCGCTGCAGAACGTAGGTAAAGATGCAGATTGCAAGGACCAGCACCATAAAGATGTAGAACCACGAGCCGATGGACGACTGCGCGAATGCGTGGACCGAGCTGACGAGGCCGGCGCGGGTGAGAAGCGTTCCTAGAAGCGTGAGCAGGAAGGTGGAGAAGATGAGCCAGACGTTCCAGCTCTTCATCATGCCGCGCTTTTCCTGCATCATGACCGAATGCAGGAAGGCAGTGCCGGTGAGCCATGGCATGAAGCTTGCGTTTTCGACCGGGTCCCAGCCCCAGTAGCCACCCCAGCCGAGCACCGCGTAGGCCCAGTGCATGCCGAGGAAGATGCCGCAGGTGAGGAAGAGCCACGTCACCATGGTCCAGCCGCGGGTGATCCTGATCCACTTTTCGCCGGGGTAGCGCATCATGAGCGCGCCGAGGGCAAAGGCGAACGGCACCGAGAAGCCCACGTAGCCGAGGTAGAGCATCGGCGGGTGGATCACCATCTCGGGGTACTGAAGCAGATGATTGAGACCGTTGCCGTCGGAAGGGGGCGGAGTGACTCCTGGAACAAAGCCCGGGAGCAGCGAGAACGGGGGCGCGGCGAAATTGACCACTGCGAGAAAGAAGACCTGGATGCCGGCGAGGATTGTTCCGGCGTAGGCGTAGAGCTTTACGTCGGTCTTGTGCATCAGGCGGAGCGCGAAACCGTAGGCGGCAAGCAGCCAGCACCATAACAGCAACGAGCCTTCCTGGCCGCTCCAGAGGGCAGCGAACTTGTACGGTCCGGGCAGCGCGCGGTTGGAGTGCTCGGCGATGTAGGTGATGGAGAAGTCGTTGGTGAAAACCGAGTAGACCAGAGCGAAGGCCGCGGCGGAGACGGCGATGAAGCTGGCGATTCCGGCACGTCGGGCGGTGTCGGCGAGGCGCTCGGGTGATATGCGCGCAGGCTGGCCGGTGGCGATAAGGCGGAGGGCGATGGCCCCTGCAAAGAGGTTATAAGCGGCCAGAGCCAAGCCGATGAGGAGAGCAAGACTGCCAAATGTTGCCATGAGAGCTCCGGAAACGGTTCTTGGAACAATTCTCGCGGGCCGGCAGGCCGATCTGCAGATTCAGGAAATGGCCGAATCGGCGCTGATCCTGAAGGCGCGAATGGGTCGAGCCAGCAGCTTCATTCTTCACTATCTTAGGCTTCCCGGTTGTGATTTGCCTCACACTCTCGATTGAGGTGCGCATCATGCGGGATGGGCCCGTTTGGATGCCGAATCACGATAGAAGCGATTTCGCTTCGTCCCAAAGGCGGCGTGCGATGGCGGCCGCGGGATCGGGTGATGCATACGCGGCGGCTTGGCCGGCCCACATTTGCATGCGGGTTGTGTCGCCGCTGCGGGCGGCTTCTTCGCGCATGAGGCGGGTGAAACCACGCTGAACTGGATAGGGCGCCGGGGGCGGGGCGTCTGGAGCCGAGGCGGCGAGGACGTAGCTATTGGTGATCGCGCGGCCCGCGCGGCCGGTGAAGGCGCGGGTGAGACGGGTTTCGTGGGCTGGAGTGTGGGCGAGGGCGTCGGCCCAGGCAGGATTTGTTTTTGCTTCCGGGCAGCGGAGGAAGCCTGTCCCGATCATGACGGCGCTGGCGCCGAGGACGAGTGCGGCCGCTACGGAGGGTGGTGTCGCGATTCCGCCTGCGGCGATGACGGGGATTGAAACGGCGTCTGCGATCTGCGGGACGAGTGCGAAGAGGCCGATTGCAGCGGTCTCGGCGTCTTCGGCGCGGAATGAGCCGCGGTGGCCGCCAGCTTCTGCGCCCTGGGCGATGATGGCGTCGGCGCCGGCGTTGGCTGCGGCGCGAGCCTCGGCGACAGTGGTGGCGGTGGCGAACCAGAGGATGCCGCGGGACTTCATGTCCGCGACGAATCCTGGCGCATAGAGGCCCATGATGGACGATATTGCAGTTGGGCCGACCTCGAGCATGGCCTGACATTGCGCTTCGAAGTCGGGCAGGACGGAATCTCCGGCTTCGGGCGGGACTGGTGGTCCCCACGATGCGAGGAAGGCGCGTTGACGTGATTCGGATTCGGGATCGCGCTCGGCGGGAGGGCCGGGAATCCAGAGGTTGATCTGGAATGCGCCGTTGCCGAGTTGGCGGAACTCATCGGCCCAGGCGCGGATGGCGTTCGCGTCCATAAGGAGCGCGCCGCAGGCTCCCATGCCGCCGGCGCTGGCGATTGCGATGGAAAGCGACGGCGGGCAGACACCGGCCATGGGCGCAAGAAGGATGGGCAGGTCGATGCCAAGGCGCGTGGCGAAGGCGTGGGCGCGGTCGAGCGGGTGGGAAGAGCTTTGCTCGGTCATGGGGAATGATCCTCATTGACGAGCATAGCGGTGCCGAATGAGTTGGTTCCGCTCAGTACTTCATCGGCGGGGCGGGCGATCCGTCGGACCACTCGGCTGCCCACATCATCATGATGGTTGCCCGCTCTTCCGGATCGTTGACCGCAATCATCGGCGAGCCGTCGAGATTCGCTCCCCAGGTCTGCGCCGAGTCGCCGGGAACGAAGAACATCACGTGCGGGTGCCAGCTCTTGCCGCCGTCGTTGAGGTATTGCTGCTTCGACATCATGTAGCACATCGCTGCGGGGTCGAGCGTGGGCAGTTCCTTGCTTTCAAAGGCCGCGTCGGTGGCCGCCAGGATTTCCTTCTTCGACTTGCCCGCGAGCACAAGCTTTGTCTTCAACAGGAAGATGGGAGCGAAGGTTCTTGCCGCTGCGGCGTTGAAGCAGATCGGAGACCGCACTTTGGGGTTCCAGAACTCCGCTTCCGTTGTGGCGGCGCCCCATCCCCGCTCCACTAGGCACATGAACCCGTTCGTGCCGTTCGCCGCGGTTGTATAACCGTCGCGGCCAAGCACCATGACCTCAGCGTCTTTTGAGATCGTGGCCGGTGCACCGCTGCGGGCCAGCGCGATTTCGGCATTCTGATCTGCTATCAGATATTGGTTGAGCGGCGCCATTGCGGCGTATGCAGCCTGCGGCGCCTGGGCGTGCGCGCGGTGTGCGATCGAGGTGAATGTGGCGACGAACAGACAAGGCAGAGTGAGAACGATGATGGGGTTCTTTGGCATGCAACCCTCCGATTCGCGCAACTTTTACGAGTGATGGGGACGACGACCGTGGCTCCCATTAGACGGCCGGATGTTGAATTAGGCATGGCAATTGGGGCGAACCGGTCCGGGATGCGCCTGACGAGGATGTTTTCGTCGCGGGAGGGTGATGCGGCCTCGGCGATCTGTAGCATGGTGAGAGCGCCGCTGGGGTTTAAGTTAATCGTTTGAGTATCTTGCACGATGCCGAGATATATCGATTTAGTACATCGCTTTATCGCTTGACTATTGCACAGCGATGGGAGTAGGCTGCGCTTCGTTCCAAATCGGATGGTTATCTTTCCCTTTCTCTCTGCGCGAACCCAGGAGCCAGAAGGCGCCGGGCATGGATTGAAGTCAAGCAAGTTAGAAGTGCAGTTACGATTGCGGCATTCCCTTTCATCGATGCGTTGTAGACCGATGCCTGCAGGCAGAGGCGCGCACGAGTCCGCTGCGAATTCGAGCCCGGACCATCGCGTTCGCCGATTTGGAGCGATGCAGACAGCGTGAAAGGGCGGGTCCGGACTGCGATCCGGTCTGGTTTTGGAGCAATTGGTCACCGACTCAAAGAGAAGGGGGTATCCCATGATTTCAAGATTGATCCGCATAGCGGCGGCGCCGCTGTGCTTTTTGCTGCCAGTGCTGGCAGGCGGGCAGACAACTGTGAACTTCAACACGACGTACCAGACGGTCCGCGGATTCGGCGGGTCGGAGTCATGGATGCCGCAGATGTCGAGCGGCGAGGCCAACGCCCTGTTCGGAACAGGGAACGGGCAGATCGGGCTCAGCATCCTGCGGGTGCGCATCGATCCGAGCTCGACGACGGGCGGATCGAACTGGGCCACGGAGCTGGCTAATGCGCAGGAGGCCGCGGCGCTGGGCGCAACGATTATCGCGACGCCGTGGACACCGCCGGCGGCCTGGAAGAGCAGCAACAGCACGGTGGAAGGGACGCTCAACACGTCACACTACGGCGACTTTGCCAACTACCTGAATGCGTTTACCACGTACCTGAAGAACGGGGGCGTGAACCTCTACGCCATCTCCATGCAGAACGAGCCGGACGCGAACGTGACGTATGAGTCGTGCGTGTGGACCGGGGCGACGATGGACACGTGGGTGGCCAACAATTCGGGCGTGTTGACGACCAAGCTGATGATGCCGGAGTCGGAGAGCTTTACGACGAGTTTCTCGGATCCGGCGCTGAATGACTCGAATGCGGTGGGCAAGATAGCGATCGTCGCCGGGCACCTGTACGGGACGTCGCCGTCGTACTACACCAACGCGGAAAACAAGGGGAAGGAAGTGTGGGAGACGGAACACTATCTTTCGCCTTCGGGCTCGCAGCCTACGATCAGCGATGCGATTGCGGCGGCCAAGGAGATCCATAACTCGATGACGGTCGGCTACTACAACGCTTACCTGTGGTGGTGGATTGCGGACTGGAATCCAGGCTCGGGAGTGACGAACTACGGGCTGGTGGACACGAGCAATAATCCGACTTATTACGGCTATGCGCTGGGACAGTTTTCGAAGTTTGTGCGGCCGGGCTCGGTGCGGGTGAGCGCGACCGGCGCGCCGTCGGGCGTGCTGGTTTCCGCTTACAAGGGCAGCACAAGCAGCGCGATTGTGGCCGTCAACACGAACGGGTCCTCGACGAGCCTGCCGGTCAATATTCAGAACCTGAGCGTGGGCTCGGTGACACCGTACCAGACGACATCTTCGGGCGGGCTTGTGGCGCAGAGCGCGGTGAACGTTTCGAACGGATCGTTCAGCTACACGCTTCCGGCGAACAGCATCGTCACGTTTGTTACGTCGGGATCGGGCGGGAACAACTGCGGATCAGTGCCTGCTGCTCCGGCCGGAGTTACGGCGACGGCCGCATCTTCGAGCAGCATCAACGTGAGCTGGATGGCGGTGACGCCGCCGACGAACTGCTCGCTGAATTCGTACACGGTGTTCCGCAGCACGACGAGCGGATTCACGCCGTCATCGGCAAACCAGGTGGGTTCGGTGAGCGGAACGAGCTTCAGCGACACGGGCCTGGCGGCTTCAACAACTTACTACTACAAGGTTGAGGCGGTTGACTCGGACGGCAGCTCGCCCGCATCGTCGCAGGCCAGCGCTACCACGCAGTCAGGCGGCGGAGGCGGCGGCGCGTGCGAGGTGGACTACACGATTTCGACGTTCAACAGCAGCCAGTTCGGAGCGACGATGGCGATCAAGAACGGCGGGAGCACGACGCTGACGAACTGGAAGCTGACGTGGAGCTTTGCCAACGGGCAGACGATCACCAGCTCGTGGAACGGAACCGTATCGCAGAGCGGCGGCAACGTGACGGTGACGGAGCAATCCGGCCAGAGCTGGGAGAACATTCCTCCGGGCGGAAGCTACACCGGATTCGGGTTCAACGGGTCGTGGAACGGGAGCACAAACGCGATACCGACGAACTTTGCCTTGAACGGGACAGCCTGCACGATCAATTGATGGAATGGAAAGAGCGCGCGGCGGAATTCGTTCCGCCGCGCGCTTTTTGTTTGCACGCGACGCGGAGGCGGTTCTGTAACTATGTAACAAACGTAACGTATTTATTTAGAATAATTTAGAGTTCAGTTTTTCGCCACAGGAAATTTTGTAGGGGGGAGGGGGGAGGGGGGAGGGGGGTGCTTTCGGCGAACTCTTGCGAGTTCCTGGGCTTGGGCGGGAGGATGATGCGCAAATTCCGCCTTTAAGCGCCTGCTAGGGAAAATGTGCCGGCAGGGCGAGGACTCGGGTGGGGATTTTTCTCTTACCTATATACAAGGATAGCGGGCCCCGAGAATCAATCGGCCAAAGTGTAACCGTTTTCACAAATTTAGTTTTCCACAGGGCAGATGCTTCCAGATCTTTAACTTGGGGGCAAGGAAGTGAGTTTTTTCCACCTGAGGAGGGGGTTGACATCTCTAAGAACGCCGGCGGAGTCAAGGGCAAAACCAGGGCGTTGGTGGTCCCCTCGTTGAGGTTGCATGTGAGCGGGATTACATGGGCAGGTCTCCACCGTCACTGATGGTCTTCCGCGGGCGGGCAAAAATCGAATGCGCAGTTTCCCGACGAGGGCCGCATTTCGAGGTGGAGGCATGAATTCCTGTACCAGGCCCAGCTTCCTTACCGTCTTGACGACAGCCACAGTTTTCCTTCTGTTCCTGCCGGCCATCGCATTCAGCACAACTCCGACGGCGTTCTCGGTCACTCCGAGTTCCGGCACAGGCACCGTTCAGAGCTTCGCGCTAGCCTACTCCGACCCGGCTGGAGTCTCGGACCTGAGCTGGGTGTACGCGCTGTTTAGTCCTAACGGCGATGGCGCCAATGCGTGCGGAGTCTATTACCATCCGGCATGGAACCTGATCTACCTGGGCGACGACGCCAACTCGAAGGCGCTCGGACCCGGGGCCGTGGGAAATCCGGGGCACCTCTCGAACAGCCAGTGCACGATCGACGTGGGAGCGTCTTCGACTTCGGTTGCGGGCAATACGCTCACACTGAACGTGGCCGTTTACTTCCACGTCACCAGCGCCTTCAAAGGGCCGGTAAGCGTGTACATGTATGCGCAGGACAGGGAGAACAACAGCAGCAGTTTCCTCAAGCGCGGCACGTGGACCGTGGACTCCAAAGTCTGGCCCGTGAACGTCTCCGTTTCGCCGTCCTCGGGTTCGGGACCTGCTCAGGTGTTTTCCCTTACCTGGTCCAACGGCAACGGCCTGGCTGACCTGGACTGGGTCTCAGGCCTGGTTCGGCTTTACCAGAACTTCAACGGTTATAACCAATGTCAATTCTGGTTGTCTCCGCGTGACGGTCGCCCTTTGATCTATCTTATTTCCGACGTCCCATACACACCCGGCATTGGCCCGGGCATTCTTGGACAGCCCGGCACCATTAAGAACGCTGAGTGCACTCTCGATCTGGGCGCGTCAAGCATGAGCCGAACGCTCAACACCGTGACATTGAACCTTTCTATCAATTTTCCAGCATCGCAGGCAGGTCCAAAGAAGATGTGGCTGTGGGCAGAGAACCTCTCCCAGGAAATTGCCAACGCGCCTCAGGGCTTCGGCACGTACACGGTGCAGTTCCCCTCCTTTTACGCGGTATCGGCAACGCCAGGCGTCGCCTCGCTTACCCATACCAATCAGAGGACCTTTACCGTAACGTTCTCGAATGCGAACGGTGGCAGCGGAATCGACTGGGCGTACGTCCTGTTCACGCCGAATAATGACAGCGCACATGCCTGCCCGATTTATGTGCACGCGTCGGGGCTCGTTTACCTCGGGAATGACCAGCACAACGCCGTGATTGGCCCTGAAGAAGTTGGCTCGCCAGGAACACTCTCCAACAGTCAATGCACAGTCGATGTCGGCAGCGCGTCTATGACAGTCGGATCGAAGACGCTCGCGATCGACTTGCCGGTCACGTTTGCTCCCGCGTTTAACGGAACGCTCAACGTCATCACCTACGCGGAGGATGATGCGGGCCTGAACACAGGGTTCCAGACCATCAACGCCTATACGGTGTCTGCTCCGGTCGCACCGAATTACGTCTTCGCATCTCAGAACGGCGTCGTCGCGCCGGCGCTGTTCACGAGGTATGCCGAGGCGAATGGGTACCAGGATATGAAGACGCTGTATTTCCTGGTAGGCACATGGTTGAATACCGCGGCTTCTTGCCAGGTGCGCTACGAGATGGCGGATAACACGATCTATCTCTCCGACGATGCGGGAGGCTGGAAGGGTCCGGCGAGTCCGGGCGTACCGGGATCGCTGACCAATAACGAGTGCACCATCGATACCGGGAACTCGCTTTCGCAACCGGCGACCAGCTCCGATCCTACGAGTTGGGACTTCACCGTGCCGATCACGCACTTCGCAGCAGCCAGGGGCGCGTTTCAAAACGTCTTCATGAACGCGGTGGACAAGGAAGGCAATTCGGCGGGCTGGGTGTATCGGGGCACGTGGACTGTTCCGTGAGGCTGAGAAAAAAGCATAAGCATGGTGTGGTGATCACGAGGGGAAGGGCAACCGTGGATCCCTCGACTCGTCCTTCTCCACTCCGGCGACGAAGACCTGTCGCTGGGGACCCCGGCTCGGACTGGCTCAGGATGACAGCGGTGTTGGGGAAGCGGGAAGTGGGGCGGTTGGGTTGGATTCGTAACTTCTGGTAATGAAGCTGAACGTAATTGCGCGCGCCCTCGGTGTGAGGAGCCACACCGATAGGTCTTGCCAAAAATCGTCAGGGGACTACGGAGGTGTAGGGCGTGTCGTAGCGGATTTTCAGGGTGGGGCAGGCGACAAAGACCTTGTCGTCGCCGCAATTCTCAAGCTTCACGGGAGGCCGGGGAACAATCTCGATTTTAGGGGAGACCGACGCAACGGGCCTCGTCGGCATCACCACCCCCTTTTCCATGGCTGGAAGCCCGACCGAGGCCACTTTGGCCACTGAGCCCGGCCGGGTTCCCTTCGCAGTGAGAGCGCGGTCGATCGCCGACGGGGCGAAAGTTGATGCAGCGGGCGCGTTGGGATGCGGTCCCGCGCTACTGGGGACGCCCGCGCCAGGGATGCCGAAGGATGGGGCCCGGGCAGGGGGCGCGACATTGGCGATTGCGCTCGAAGAGGCTGCTGGATTGCGAACAGGAGCGGGAGTCCGAACGAGAGGTTCAGGTGGAGGATAATCTACCGCCCGCGGCATCCGCGCCGACCAAACCTCGCCTGACGGTTTACTGGCCCGCAGCGCCTTGGGCAATGCCTTGATAGCGGGGCGCTTCGACCTCTGGGTGCTGGGCACGGCGGCTGGTGTGGCCTCGACCGGGGGAGCTTCAAGGCCGCTGCCGGACCCCTGATCCTGACTTGCCCCCTGACTTGCCCCCTGGCTTGACCCCTGATCGGGTGGCGCATTGGGCTGCGGTGTGGAATCGGCCTTCGGAGGCTGGGGATTGAGCGGAGTGGAAGTTGCGGGTGCTCCAGGTGCGGGTGCTTCAGGCCTCTTAATTTCAGTTCTTACGAGAAATGCTGCCAGGAGAATGTTTAAGACGAGCATTGCTCCGACGAGGAACCGCGCGGAGAGAGGCCATGACGGGCGAGAATGAGCCTGGCTGCCCCTGGTTCTAACCCTTTCGGACTCGTCAAAGATACCCAACTCAATGCTCCCGGTGGTTCCATCCAGGTGGGGGAATGCATGCGCCGATATTTGATGCCCCCAAGCTTCCAGGAGGGTGCAACTGCAATCATATTCCCGATGGCCGTCGCCGCGCACGCAGTGGCCGTCTCTGAGTCTTCCGGACGTAACCAATTCTCATTCGGTCGCACAGCCGCCAAAGGGGGCGTCGGCCTGCTCAACGATCTGCAGGCGAACCGGATCTTAATTGTTGCCTTCAGGTCGAGGCGCTGCGTTGCGCCACCCTAAGATCATGAAAATAGTTGCCGGATGTGCGGGTGAGGACACCCGCACGACAGCGGTCTCCACCCCAGCGAGCCAAAGGCGAGGGCAATTGTCAGGGCAGGTCCCTCCACTGCCCCTTCACTGCGTTCAGGGTCTGATCGGGATGACACCGTGTTGTGGCGCGGTCAGCCGGTGATCCGGAACTTCTTATGGTTTTGATCCTGTGGTGTTGTTCGCGGCTGCGGTGGACAGCGGCGCGACCGGAACACCGGCGCCGAGGAACCTGGTCACGCTGTTATTGCCCTGGTTGGATACCCAGACGCTGCCGCCAAGATCGACGGCGACGCCGCTGGGCGTGGAAAGCGAGCCGTCAGTGAATCCGGTGGAGGGCGAGAGCGGCGTGCCGACAACGTTGAACAGGCTCACGCTGCCGTTGCCGTTGGCGATCCACCCCTGGCTGCTGCCATCAACGGCGACTGCAGACGGCGCATTGAGCCCGCCTGTGCCAGCGACGCTGGAGACTGAAAATTGCACATTGCCAGTCTGGCTTGTGGTCTCGAGCAGGGTTGTTCCCGTACCCACCGACCATACGTCGCCCGTGGAATCGATCGCCACCGCCGCGTTCGCTCCGGGATATGTGCTCGACGTGATCGCGGCTCCATTGCCCGCAAGCTCGGAGGTCCCGCCGCCGCCATTCACCACCCACACGCTTTGTCCGCTGATGGTGAGGGGCAGAATCTGGTGGGTCGAAGAGTAGTTGCTTGAGCCCGGAGTGAAGTTGGCCCCGATGTTGTAAGTGCCCGCGGCCAGGCTGGTGGTATTCGATATCGATGAAACCGGGCCGCCCGTCGGCTGGGCAGTGTAGCTGATGGTGCCGCAGGAGGTGCAGTTGACCGATGCATTCAGCACATTAAACGTACCCGCGGAGCCGACGATGATCGTTCCCGCCGGATTCCATGTAATGGTGGGCGTGAACGCCAACACCGTGAGCGATTGCGTGGAATCCGCGCTGGTGGAGTATGAAGCGTTGGCGTTGTAGCTGGCCTGAATGGTGTAGGACCCCGCGGCCTGACCGGCAGGCAGGCTGTAGAGCACCGTGGCCACGCCGGAGCCGTTCACGCTGCCGCTTGTGGCGGTGCCGATCAACGTCGGTCCCTGCAGGATCTCGAATGTGACTGTGCCAAGAGTCACGGCAGAACTGTTGCTGGTTACCGTCGCGCTCAGCTGAACACTTTGCGCGCTGGTTGAAAACAGGGTGCTCGCGCTGCCCGCTGCGGTGGCGGTGGCAGCCGCGTTCACGGTCAGCGTGAAGCTCTGCGACGCATTCGGGCTGGTGCCGTTGAGCGCGTTCACGGTAAATGGGTAAGACCCGCCTGTCCCCGAGGCCGGCGTCCCCGAAAGCAGCCCGCCCGTCGTCATTGTCACTCCGCTGGGCAGTGTGCCTACCAAGCTGAACGTCGGCGCCGGAAATCCGCTCGCCGTCATCTGGAAGCTGCCGTTCGATCCCACGGTGAACGCGGTGCTGTTTGCGCTTGTGAACGCGGGCGCCTGATCAACGGTCAGCGTGAAGCCCTGTGTCGCGTTCGTGCCGATGCCGTTGCTCGCGGTAATCGTTATCGGGTAAGTGCCGCCTGTGCCCGCATTCGGAGTGCCCGAGAGAAGTCCGCTGGTGGTGAGCGTGACCAGGCCGGGCAGTGAGCCCGTTTCACTGTAAGTCGGCGCCGGATCGCCGCTCGCCGCAACGCTGAAGCTTCCGAGCTGCCCGACCGTGAAGGTGGTGTTATTCGCGCTCGTAAATGCCGGCGCCTGGTCCACGGTGAGGGTAAAGCTCTGCGTCGCATTTGGACTGGTGCCATTGAGTGCAGTAATGGTGACCGGGTAAGAGCCGCCCGTGCCCGCAGCGGGCGTTCCTGACAGCAGGCCGCCTGTGGTCATTGTGACTCCGCTCGGCAGTGTGCCCGCCAAGCTGAACGTCGGCGCCGGGAATCCGCTCGCCGTCATCTGGAAGCTGCCGTTGGATCCCACTGTGAACGTCGTGCTGTTCGCGTTCGTGATCGCCGGAGCCTGGTGCACGTTCAGCGTGAAGGTCTGGGTCGCGTTCGGGGTGACGCCGTTGGCGGCCTGGATGTCGAGCGTGTACTGGCCGCCGGTGTTCGCGCCCGGAGTTCCCGAGAGCAGGCCGGCCGAGCTCAGCGTAACCCCGCTGGGAGTCGAGCCCGAAATCACGCTGAACGTCGGCGTCGGGGACCCGGTCGCCGTCATCTGGAAGCTGCCGTTCGTTCCGACCGTGAAGGTCGCAGTGTTGGTGCTGGTGATGGCCGGCGGAGTGCCCAGCGTGAAATTGAGGCACCAACCGCCGCCGATGGTCTCGGTTGAGACTGTCAACGGATTTTCGGCATAGAGCGCCCAGTCGCCGTTCGGAGATATCCCGGTGAAGCTGCTCGTGAACGTGTTGGTGCCTACCGGCTGGGCGTATTTGAAGGTTGCCGGCACCTGCGGGATCGAGCTGTCGTAGTTTGGCGCGCTGGCGGTGTCAAATGTGAGCGGTTCTCCATTGTTGAAGACCGTGGCTTCCCAGTTGGTGTTGTTGGAGGGCGTTCCTCCGCTCGCACTGGCGGCGCCATCCAGGAAGTTCAGATTCATGCTCGAGTAAGGGCCGAAGCCGAACGCATTTTCCAGGAAGACCAGGCTGGTGTTCGTTCCTTTCGGTCCCGCGAGCATGTGCCTCGTGTCGAAGAAGTCTCCGCTCATTCCCAAGAGCTGTACCTCGACGTTCAAGACGGTCTGGGAGGAGCCGCTGATCGAGATGACCGATGGATACACGCTTCCGACAGTCTCGCCCGGCACAGTGAAACCACCGGTGTTGCACCAGGTTGTCGAGTTCGGATGCGTGGTTGCATTCTCGACGATCTGGAAGGCGTCATTGGTGGAGGAGCTGCTTTGCAATTGGGGGCTTATGGTGGTGTCGCCGCCATAGCTTGCCGAGACGTCGTAGAGTCCCTGGGAGGCGAACGAGGTTATGCAGGTTGCCGTTCCGCCGCTCACTGTGGTGTTGCTGCCGGATTTGCACGAAATTGCGCTGCCGTTGGACTTGAACGTGACCGTGCCGCTATTGACGGTGGTGGAGGTATGCGTCGTGTCTTTGACCGTGGCCGTGTACGTAATGTTGGTGGCAAGAGGTGCGGGGTTGGCGGTGCCGCTGGCGATTGTGGTCGAGGTGCTGTCGGAGGCGACGATGTTAAACGTCATCGTGAGCGCCCAGCCCGTGATCGAGATGGGGTCGAGGCGGCCGCCGTTGTCGTCGTTGTAGATCGTGAGCGTCCAGTTGTTGTTTGCGCCGCCGCCGGCGAAGGTGCCGTTCAGAGTCGAGTAGCCGCCGGCTCCATAGGTGCCGCTTGGATTCGCTCCGTCGGTGGCTGGGAGGGACAGGCTCTGAAGCTCGCTCGGCAGCGCAGAGACTCCGCCGGAGACGTTGCCGGCCGGCAGCAGCCAGTAAGAGCCCGGCGCGAACGTGCCGCCTGAGGTCCATCCGGTGTCGGTGTCGCTCGAGTTTGCGCCCCAGCCGGGAGCGGCAGCGGCGCCGTCCTGTAGCGTGACGTTGGCGCCGGAGAGGGTGTCAGAGGAGGTGCCGGTCTGGCTGAGCAAAAGGAACTTGGCGCCGCTGGGCGATTGCAGAACAAACGAGGCAGGATAGATGGCGTTTGAGTTAGAGTTTTGCCCGTTGAAGGTGAGTCCGAGCAGCGTGACGGAGATGGTTTTGACCGTGCCGGGAGCGCCGGAAATTGACAGGGTAGATGAAATCGGGTGACCGCCGTTGTCGCTCGCGGAATGCACGACCTGACCCTGGATGCTGATTCCGCCGCCTGCCGGGCAATTGGCCGGCGAGCTGGCCGTTCCGCCGCCGCTGCAGTAGGTGGTCTGCGCCCCTGCGAGTCCGCCGCTCAATGCCAGTGTTGCCGCAACGCCCAGCAGAGCCGCGGGGGTGTTGCGCATGCGGCCGGCCGGCGGATTCGAGCGCCGTCGATTCACGAGGGGGAGATGAGTCCGGCAAAAGGGAAGCAGCGACTGCAGGCATGAAGCGAAGAGCGGCATCAGGCGATCCTCACGGTTCAACGGCCCAGGAATTCCAAAGTGCAGGCGAATTCGTGCAAGCCAGGATTGGACGGAAGCCAAAAAGAGGACTGAATAGAAAAATAACTTCCAGGGAAAGTGACTCACGTAGCCCGGCCGACACGGAGCGGGGAAAGGGGAATTAGTTCATTTAACGCAGATGTACAGATTGTTTGATACGGGTGTCAACGCATTTTTTCTGCGACGTTCCTAAATCATAGGTCCAGCGGCCGAAATTCTCAACGGGAGAACGTAACTCGAATGGGTTACTTCCGGCGCTCAAAGTTTCAGGTGGGACAGCTATGAGGGGGTGCAGCTTCAGGGGACCGGCTGTGCAACCAGATTCATACAAATAATTCTTGCAAACCACGCCGCGATGGTGATAGTCGTCAAGAAACCGCATTTCACGAGACTGTCCCCCAGTGAGCTGCTGTTGTTCCAGCCATCAGTCTGTGTATATTCGCCAGGAGGTTTTTACGCATGAGTGAGCCTTTTATCGGTGAGGTGCGCCTCGTCGGCTTCAACTTCCAACCGGAGGGTTGGAATATCTGTAACGGCAGGATTCTCGACATCTCCCAGAACACAGCTCTTTTCCAGTTGCTTGGCACCTATTATGGCGGCGACGGCGTTAACAGCTTCCAGCTTCCTGACCTGCGGGGCCGGACGCCGATTCACCAGGGCACGCTACAGGGTGGTGGTCCCACGTTCAACATTGGCCAGATAGCCGGCACCGAAAACGTGAGCCTTACGTCCTCTCAGCTGCCGGCTCACACTCACAGCTTCCAGGCCAATACGACTCCGCCTACTTCACAGAGCCCGCTGGTCAACGTGCCGACCAACAATACTCTCGGCGCGGGCGTGGATATCTACGAGGCCAAACCCCCTGGCTCAGCCATGGGCGCAATGCTGACCAACGCCGGAAGCAGCGTGCCGCACAATAACATGCAGCCTTACCTGGTGCTCAACTGGATCATCGCGCTCTTTGGCCTCTACCCAAGCCAGGGGTAAAAACCAATCTTTCATTGCGCAGCGGCAAAGAACAAGAACAGGAGAAGGAATATGGCATCACCGTTCATGGGCGAAGTAAGGTTGATGGCGTTCAATTTTGCACCGAAGACCTGGTTAATGTGCAACGGGCAGACGCTATCCATTTCGCAGAACACGGCGCTGTTTGCCTTGCTTGGCACCTATTACGGCGGCGATGGCATTCGCACGTTCAGCCTTCCCAATCTGCAGGGGCGCACGCCGCTCTCGCAGAAGACGGACGGCACCTTTCAGATGGGGCAAACGGGCGGCGAAGTCAACCACACCCTCACGCTCAACGAGATGCCTAACCATCTCCACCTGGTGAATGCGGCGAACAGCGCGACGTCCGACGCGACGGCAGGCAATTTTTTTGCAGGCGGCGGCGCCGCCGTTTTCAATTCCGCGGCGACTCTGGGCGGCATGAGCGCGAAGATGGTCGGCGACACGGGGGGCAGTCAACCGCATAACAACCAGCAGCCATATCTCGTAATGACCTGGTGTATCGCATTGGTTGGCATCTTCCCCTCTCGCAACTAGCACCCGAATTAAGGAGACTGCAGCGATGTCAGACGTGTTTCTTGGTGAAGTGAGGTTGATGGCCTTCAATTTTGCACCCACCGGATGGGCGTCCGCGGCCGGCCAGATCGTGCCGATCCATGCGAATACAGCCCTGTTCTCTCTGCTCGGAACTCAGTTCGGCGGCAACGGAACCAACAATTTCGCGCTGCCCGACCTGGGGGGCAATTGCGCAGTCGGGCAGGGGGCGGGTCCCGGGCTGAGCGACTACGTCGTCGGAGAGGTGGGCGGCACGCAATACGTCACGCTGCTTCAATCCGAGATGCCGGCCCATAGCCACACTGTGTTGTCAGGCTCGCAGGGTGACCTGCAAGTGCCGGCGGGCGGCGCCGTTGGAAAACCCAAGAGCAGCATCGGCAACTTTACAAACACTGCAACGGGGACCAGCGCTGTGCAATTGAGCCCCCTTGCGATCACTCCGGCCGGCAACGGCCTGCCCCACAACAACATGATGCCGTTCCTCGTGATGAACTGGTGCATCGCGCTGGTCGGCATCTTCCCGCGCAGGGAATGACAAATTGGGGGGCTTGACCGATTCAGGTGAAGAGGGACCGGGCTTCGCGTCCGGTCCCTTTGTGCGTTGTCCGCTGATCGCGATAAGACCGCAGTGAACGGGGTGCTCGCCACCGGGCCACAGCTCGAGGATCGATGACCGGGATGGCCGCCGCCTGTGTTTGTGTCAGCTTGTTTTTTGAACGAGCACCGGCAGCGTGGTGCGGATTTCGACCTGGTTATTTCCCGACGGAAAATTGACTACGAATACGCTCTTTTCATCAAACGCCCATTCCGTGGCGTTGGAGATGGTCTGCACAACCGTTCCGTTCGTGTTGTAAATCGTGACCGTCGTCGCCATTCGTTCCTCCTTTTGATGGGAGATTGTGAAGGCGATGATACCGCAGGGGTCTGTCTCCGGTTTCCCGCAGGATTGGAGTAAGATGGTCACAGGAGTGGCCACATGAAGATCAGCACAGTGCGCGAATTTCGCGACAATGCGTCGGGAATGCTCCGGGCCAAGGACCCGATCCTGGTTACGCGGCGCGGCAAACTGGCTGGGATCTTCTTTCCGCGGCCTGAAAGCACGCTGCCGGTCGAACTCAAGCGCGAGATGTTCGGAGTTCTGAGCGCCGAGGTCGGGCGGCAGATTCGCAAGGCGGGCTTGAGCGAGGACGAGGTTCTCGCCGATTTCGAGGGCTGGCGCAAGACGCGCAGAAAGAAGCGCAGTGAAGCTGGCCGCGGACGCTAACGTCCTGCTGTCGGCGGTCATCGGCGGGCGCGCCCGTCTCGCGATCACTCATCCACAGGTCGAAGAACTGCTCACCACTGCAACGGTGTATGCGGAGGTGGAAGAGTATGCGCTCGAGCTTGGCCGGAAAAAGAATATCCCCTCCGAGACGCTGATGCTGGCGGTGGCGTCGCTGCCGGTTTCGATTGTGGACCGCGAGATCTATAAGGGATCAATCGCCAATGCGAAACGGGAGATTGGAAAGCGGGATCCTGACGATGTCGAGCTTCTGGCGCTGGCGATGCACTTCAAGATTCCGGTGTGGTCGAACGACAACGATTTTCTGGAGTGCGGTGTGGACAGGGTGACGACCGCGGAGTTGCTGAAGATTCTGGGCGTGGAGTCGAAGGGCTAGGGGACCGTCCCGTCTGTCTCCGGTTTTCCCGAACAGAACCCGGGCGCGGACCTTCGGTCCGCGTTCGCAGGTTTTTTCATTTTGGTGCAGGTAACCCCGGGTTTCACCCGGGGCTACCTTCTTGCGGGGAACGTCGCGTCTGTCCCCGGTTTTCCTCGGTTTTCCTGTCCCCGGTTTTCCCGTCCCCCCCCAAATATAGAGCGTCCGCGGGAAAAGCAAATACTGCACCCCTTAGTAGAGGCCCCTGCGGGGGCCTTGGCTGGCGGCCCGGGATAACCGGTAATTCAATCCGTCCAGCCGCGGTTTAATACCGCAATGGAACGTATATGTCCAAAATTGACGTTTGGTACTACCGGGATGGCGTGCGCCGTCTAAAAACCGTAACCCTGCCTATCCGCGATGCGGGGAATGCATTCGCATGGCTGAGGGCCCACTATCCTAGTCTTGAGGTCATCGATACTCGAATGTCAAGACGCGGTAGCCGTTAAGGCCGCCAGCCAGCCCACCAACCCGAGTCGGATGTTTTCCCACCAGAATACTTGTGCGCTGTGGTGGGCTCGTTCCCAAAATACGAGGCCGGGAGCACCCTCATCGTGGTTTTAGAAGGCCGCAGGCGATTGGTGTCACCCGCCGTCTGTGACGGGCTCATGGTGCTGGCTGACCGCGGAACCGGGGCGCGGACTTTCGGTCGGCGTTCGCATTTTTTTCATTTTGGTGCAGGTAACCCCGGGTTTCACCCGGGGCTACCTTCTTGCGGCCCCTCCGGGGCGCTGGTTCCGTGGCGGGACTGCTTGCCGGGGTTGGCGACCTGCGGTCGGATAAGAGCTTCGCGGCGTGAGGTACGGGCGACGGAGGCACACCCCCGGTCTCAGAATGCGAGGGACCGGGGGCACCCTCACCGTGGCGATAAAGCTGCGATGAATGGGGCACAGCTTCGTCTCGACGCTCGAGGTCGGAAGGGCAGAGCTGCGATGGCCGGGCCACCTGTCTAAGCTTATTTCCTTCGTACGCCTTTCTGGTCTTCACCATTCTGGTGCACAACTAGTCCGGTGACCTGCCCCTGCCCATCCTTCACAAAATCGATCTGCACATCTGCCATCTTGAGAAAAAAGCGCGTCTCCGACTCGGCAAAAATCGGCGTCTTGCCCTGCTGATTCATCGCACCGAACAGTTGGTTTCCCTCAACTGTAAATGTGAGACTGCTCGATGGGGCCAGATCGTAGGTCCCGGCATATTTCTCCAGGATGGATGGATCAAGTTCCACCATCATTTTCCCGCTGAAGTTGGGCCAGTCATATTCGGTTGCGATGCTCTGTATCAACTCCTTGGCCAGCCGCTCGCCGCCCTGTGCGTTCGTCATCACCACGGCGCCGTCGCCATGGTTCTCGTACCCCACAAACACCGACTCAAATCCGGCATTGATGCCATCGTGGGTAAAAAACGGGTCTTTCTTCGATCCGCCGATTTGCACCCCAAGCCCCCAATTCCCAATCCCAGGGGTCAGCATCTGTTTCGTCATCGCCTGCGAAAGCACGTGGTTCGCGTGTCCGGCTAATGAGTGCTGGTTCTCGATGATGTACTGTGCCAAGTCTGAAGCCGTTGTCCACAAGCCTGCCGCGGCCATCTCTGGATAGGTATGCGCGCCGCCAGCTACTGGCGTTCCGTCTTCGTTGTACGGTGTAGCCACGGGTCGATCTGCACTCGGCAGAGGCTGGTCATAGGTGCTATGTTTCATTCCAATGGGCGCCAGAACCGCATCGTGCATCAGTTTCGGAAATGGTTCCTTCGCCGCCTCAATGGCCATCATCTGCATGATCGTGAATCCGCCACCGGAATAATTCCAACTGCTCCCCGGCACTGTTGCTACTTTGACGGCCGGGGTATTCGCCGGAGCCTCTCCGTTCAAAACCTGCACGAGAGTCGGTACCGGCTCGCCATGTGCATAGCCCGGGAAGCCGTGGACCGTAGTCCCGGCAGTATGCATTAGCAACTCCCGCAAAGTAACTGCCTTGCCGGCGCCTTCAGGGCCAACAGACATTTTCCATGACGAAAGTTCCGTATTCGCATCCTGATCGAGCCCGAGCTTTCCTTCCTCAACCAGGTGAAGTGCCGCCATTGCGGCCACCGGCTTGCTGATGGAACCGGCCTGAAACCTGGTCTCCGGCGTTACCGGCTTCCCTCCCACTTGCTCTACACCAAAACCGCGCGCCCATTCCAACTGTCCGTTGTGAATGACGGCGACACTGACGCCGGAGACGTGCAAAGCGGCCATTCTCTCGGCCAGACCCACGCAGGGATCGCCCTTCACATAAAAGGGCTGCCGAAGGCATGTCACCACTCGATCAATGCGCGCCTGAACCGAAGGCGCTGCCCCTTGCGCGATCGATCGCGAACCAGGGGTCGCGCATACTGCAGCCAAAACAAACGCTGCCCCTAGAAGCGATCTCAGACCGCCTTTCGACATTGCCATTGTGCCTTCCTGTTCAGAGGGGACTGAATTGCCACAGCTCATACGCACGGGACCTCTATTTGGTAAACACCAGAACCACCTAGCTGGCGAGCAAGCGAGCTACCGCGCCAGTCGCGATTTATGTTAACCGGTCATTCTCAAAAGTCACTTCAAACGGGGCCCCTGCGAATCTGTCCGAACCTCCTTTGATGGGAGACTGCGAAGGCGATGATACGCCAAGGGCGGGTGGTGGAGGGCCCAGCATTCCTCGAGACATGATCAGGGCCACGCGCCTGGGGACATTCATCCGCCGTCCCTGGGGCGCGGACCTTCGGTCCGCGTTCGCAGGTTTTTTCATTTTGGTGGCGGTAACCCCGGGTTTCACCCGGGGCTACCTTCTTGCGGCCCCTCCGGGGCGCGGGTTCCGTGGCGGGACTGTTGGCCGGGCTTGGCGATCTGCGGAGTGATAAGAACTTCGCGGCGTGAGGTGCGGGCCTCCGTGGTCTCCCAGGTCTCAAAAGCGAGACCTGGGGCACCAAGTGTGGTGAAAGGGCCGACATCCCAAGACCCGGGCCACCCGCCATGCGAGTTTGGCGCTGGCGGTCGCGGAACTCCCCGGTCCCCAAAAGCGAGGGACCGGGGGCACCCTCAGTTATGGGTTGGGGCCCTCATCGGGACCGGGGCCACCCGCCACCCTCATGTATGGGTTGGAACCATCATCGGGACCGGGGCCACCTGCCCACCCGCGCTTGGCGGTCTGCGGTCTGAAAACTTCGCGGCGTGACGTGCGGGCGTTCGTGGTATCCCAGGTCTCAGAAGCGAGACCTGGGGCACCCAAGGTTTTGTTCACCTATGTGCGTCCTGGGACCCGGGCCACCTGCCCGCCTGCCGGTGAGGTCCCCGGTCCCCAAAAGCGAGGGACCGGGGGCACCCTCAATTTCGGGAATTATCAGGATCGGGACCACCCGCCACAGCCGGGCTCGTTACTCAAGGACGGAAAAGGTAGCGATGCGATGACCGGGCCACCTGCGCCACCTAGGATGTCACGCCGGACGTCTCGTCTTTCGCCGGTTTTGCTGGTTTTAGGCCGAGCGCGTCGGCGGCGGCTCTGGTCACGGCGAAGGTTGCTTCCTTCAGCACAGTCGGCTGTCGGTCGGGTTTGCCAGCGTCTCGTCTTCTCATGTATGGTGCAACATCCGCAAAGAAGGGGCTCGATAGTTTCTTGTCGCCTCGCAATCGAACCGACAGCACTTCACTAAGGCGGGTGTCGACCAGATAAGGAGATAGTTTTTCAAGCGTGTCCGCGCAGATGCAGAGGAGTGGGGTAATGCTCCTCGCATATCGTGCCTTTCCTAGTATCTCCCTAAACCGATTGTTTAGGTAGGTGTTTACGCCCATGTATCCGCCGAAGTCGTCACGCGTGATAATTAGCGGAATTACAGTAGAGACTTGCTGCATATCGAGGATGTCGATTTTGCGAGGATCTTTGTCGGCGCAGACCGCGTTAATCGCGGAGACAAGTTGTGCGACCCCCTTGCGCTTATCCACCCATTTGAGGTCCAACTCACATTTGAGTACTCCGAGGTCTCCGCTGTACTTGGCCTCGGAAGTGATCATATTCCCCTTTACCTCAACGAAAATTGCGGTTCTGTCGCACAGCACGATCAGGTCACAGACCTGCTGGTCGGGATTGTCGGTATAGCGTGGATTCGGGAAGATCTGATTTATCTCTTCATTTGCGGTCTTCTTAAATAGCCAGGAGACGTAATCTTCAAAGACTTGCCCCCAAAACGCTGGGAAGACCTTTGCTCGATCCTCAGGCAGAGACCGGAGTATGCTCCAGTAGACGGCTGAGTCGAATTTCTCGAAGCCAATATGTGCGTCGAGCGGAAGGTAGCGGGTTCCGATTCGGATGAGGGGTTTGTCTCTGATGATCCGAAAATCATTCCGTCGAGGGTTCTGAAGGGCGAGGGAATTGCGGAGTTCCTCGGGTGTGGAGGATACGAGGCTGAGAAACCTTTCAACTTGTCCGGGAGGAAATCGGAGATTTGGGAAATATGATTCGTCTAGCCCGAACTTCGAAGCGTCATTCATAACCTCTCGGACGTTGATGAGGCGCGTGAAAACGACGGTCATCAGAGCTTCGAATGACGCGTACGAAATGCCACTTGCTTTCTCAAAAAGATCCCGAATATCGAAGAAACTCTTCTCGGCCCTGCGCCCTTCCGCGATCTCAGTCACAATCAGATGCCCGCGGCCCATCTTCAGAATTGCATTTGTGATCTGGTTCGCTTCATTGACCGGCACTAGCATCGCGATGAGGTCCAGCGCACGGTCGCCGGCCGGCTCAGGAACCGGCGCATTCAGCTGGTCGTTTGCCATGAGAAAGAGTTCGCCGAGCTCCTGCAACGGCAACTCTGGCCCTGGGAACTCTCCGATTTCGGGGCACAGCCTGCATACTTCCTGAATCATGTAGAGAAGCAGATGCCTGTGGAAGACATTTGCCTTGTTGTTCAATATCCAATTTGCTTCTGGTGCCGGGAAAAGCTTGCTAACCCAGTTGGCGTGCGCTTCCTCCGTGAATTGCTTAACTACGAAATCGAGGGAGAAGCTGATCGCTGTGCACAGCCAGAGGAGTTGACGCCGATCATAGCGAGCAATTCGATCATGAAACTCGTCAAGCGTCGCAGAGGTTCCGCGGAGATTGCTGTAGGTTATGAACGTCTCGTATCTCACTTCGCCCTCGGTCGTTTTTCTACCCAAACAGGAATTCTTTCTCCCTTAGTTCCTTGATCTGGTCGCGGAGTTTGGCGGCTTTTTCGAATTCGAACTTTTTGGCGCTCTCGCGCATTTCTGTCTCTAACTTCTGGATGAACTGGTCTACTTCTGCCTGGTTGGTGAACTCGGGGATGCCGGCGGCTTCTTCTTCGGCTATGTCGCCGTACTCTGCTTTGAGGATCTGGGCGAGGCCCATCTCTACGGCGCTGATTACTGACTGCGGCGTGATGCCGTGCTCCTCGTTGTAGGCGCGCTGGATTTCGCGGCGGCGGCTGGTCTCGTCGATGGCGCGGCGCATGGAGTCGGTCATGTTGTCGGCGTAGAGGATGGCGCGGCCTTCGATGTGGCGCGCGGCGCGGCCGATGGTCTGGATGAGCGAGCCGGCGGAGCGGAGGAAGCCTTCCTTGTCGGCGTCGAGGATGGCGACGAGGGAGACTTCGGGGAGGTCGAGGCCTTCGCGGAGGAGGTTGATGCCGATGAGGACGTCGAACTCGCCTTTGCGGAGGCCGGCGAGGAGCTTGACGCGCTCCAATGTTTCAATTTCGGAGTGCATGTAGCGGCAGCGCACGCCGACCTCGGTGTAGTAGCCGGCGAGGTCTTCGGCCATGCGCTTGGTGAGTGTGGTGACTAAGACGCGCTCGCCTCGCTTGGCGCGGTCGCGGATTTCGGCGAGGAGGTCGTCGATCTGGCCCTTGACCGGGCGGATCTCGACTTCGGGATCGACGAGGCCGGTGGGGCGGATGACCTGTTCCACAACAATTCCTGACGAGCGCGTGAGCTCGTAGGGGCCGGGCGTGGCGGAGACGTAGATGGTCTGGTGGACGCGGTTCTCGAACTCCTCGAAGCGGAGGGGGCGGTTGTCCATGGCGGAGGGCAGGCGGAAGCCGTAGTCGACGAGGTTCTGCTTGCGGGAGCGGTCGCCGTGCCACATGCCGTGGACCTGGGGGATGGTGGCGTGGCTCTCGTCGACGAAGACCAGGTAGTCGCGCGGGAAGTAGTCGAGGAGCGTGGGCGGGGGCTCGCCGGGGAGACGGCCGGAGAAGTGGCGCGAGTAGTTCTCGATGCCGTGGCAGTAGCCCATGGACTTAATCATTTCCAAGTCAAACCGGGTGCGCTGGTTGACGCGCTGGGCTTCGACCATGCGGCCTTCGGCTTCTAGCTGCGGGACCCATTGCGTTAGCTCGTCGACGATGGACTGGATGGCCTGGGATTTGCGCTCGGGCTGCACGACGTAGTGCGACTTGGGGTAGATGGGCAGGCGGGAGTATTTCTGTTTGACGGTGCCGAAGAGCGGATCGATTTGAGACAGGGTTTCGATTTCGTCGCCGAATAGCTCGATGCGGTAGGCGTTTTCGTCGTAGGTGGGGAAGACTTCGATGATGTCGCCTCTCACTCTGAAGGTGCCGCGGCGGAAGTCGGCGTCGTTGCGTTCGTAGAGGATTTCGACGAGGCGGCGGGTGACGTCTTTGCGGGCGATGCGCTGACCTTTTTCGAGCAGGAGCAACATGCCGTAATACGCCTCAGGCGAGCCGAGGCCGTAGATGCAGCTGACGGAGCTGACGATGATGGCGTCGCGGCGCTCGAAGAGAGAGCGCGTCGCGCTAAGGCGGAGCTTGTCGAGCTCCTCGTTGATGGTGGCTTCTTTCTCGATGTAGAGGTCGCCGGCGGGGATGTAGGCCTCGGGCTGGTAGTAGTCGTAATAGCTGACGAAGTACTCGACGGCGTTGGAGGGGAAGAACTGCTTGAACTCGTGGTAGAGCTGGGCGGCGAGGGTCTTGTTGTGGGCGAGGATGAGCGCGGGGCGGTTGACCTGCTCGATGACCTTTGCCATGGTGAAGGTCTTGCCGGAGCCGGTGACGCCGAGGAGTACCTGATGCTGCTCGCCGGCGGCGAGGCCCTGGACTAATTCGTCGATGGCGCGGGGCTGGTCGCCGCGGGGCTTGTAGGGGGTGACGAGCTGGAAGTCCATGGCGGGATGATAGCACGGAGGCGAAAATCAGGCGAAGAAGACAGGGGTCAGGGACCAGGGATCAGGGATCAGAAGACTTCAGCCGACACTCGTCCCTTCTTTATTGGCCTACGGCGAGGACGGCGAGGAGGAGGATCCAGGCGGCGCCGAGGGTGTGCCAGTACCAGCTTGTTACGTCGACGGCGATCTGGCGGGATTCGACGCGCTTGAAGAAGCCGAGGGCGGCGAGGCAGGCGGCGAGGGCGATTACTCCGAGTACGAGATGGCCGGCGTGGAGGCCGGTGACGATGTAGAAGAAGTAGCTGGCGGGTGTGGAATAGCTGTCGAATGCAAAGCCCTGCGCGGTGAGCTGTCTCCAGGCGATGAACTGGCCGGTGACGAAGAGGGATCCGAGGACGAGCGTGGCGGCGAGCCAGGGGAGGGTGCGGCGCAGAGCCGGCTTGCCCATGCCGAGCCACTCTTCGAGGACGTCGAACTCGCGGAAGATGTTGCGCCGGCCGAGCTCCATGGTGAGGCTGCTCAATATAAGGATGGCGGTGTTGAGGTAGACGATGGGAGGCAGGGCGATGGGGTGCCAGTCGCCGAGCATCTCGTGGGTGTGCGCGTCGAGGTGCATGCCGGCCTGGCGGGCGAAGAAGAGAACGACGAGGGCGGCGAAGAACATCATGTCGCCGGCGAGCGCGAAGAAGACGAAGAAGCGGATGCGCTGAAGGCGTTCGCGCGGGCCCCGATGCGGATTTTGCCAGTCGTCATCGCCCCCGCCGCCGCCGCCGCCGGTGGGCCGGCGGTCTACGGGCGGTTTGCCGCCGATTCCCGGTTCTTTGCGTTCGACATCCGCAGGGGCGCGTGTAAAGGCTATGGGCATTGGGGCCTCTATGGTTGTGAGATGTACTCACCCATTGCTTGGACGCAGACGGCTTTCGATGAGATGGTCGCTTTTGACGAACGCGCTTTGCAGCTCATCGAATTGGGGGAAGAACTACTTCGTCTGTCCGGCCACCGTCTCTACGAACAGCTTATGTACCCGACGATCAGAGGATAGCTCAGGATGGAACGTTGCCGCCATTAGTTTTCCTTGCAGTACGAGCACTGGAAAACCATCGCGGCGGGCGAGCACCTCGACGGAGGGGCCGGTTTCGGTGATCCGGGGGGCGCGGATGAAGACCATCTCGAGGGGGTCGCCGGGGAGGGAAGTGGGGGCAGTGAGGATCGACGAGTCGATCTGGCGGCCGTAGGCATTGCGCTCCACTACGGCATCAAGCAGGCCGAGGCTGCGCTGCGCGGGGTGGCGGACTTCGCGGGCCAGCAGGATGGCTCCGGCGCAGGTGCCAAAGACGGGGCGGGTGGCGGCGAACTCCTTGAGCTTGTGAAAGAAGTGTTGGCGGTCGAGGAACTTGAGCATGGTGGTGGACTCGCCGCCGGGGAGGATCAGGCCGTCGAGCGCATCCAACTCTTCTGGATTGCGGATTTCGACGGGATCGGCGCCGGCGTCGGCGAGCGCGGCGGCGTGGGCGGCGTAGTCACCCTGAATGGCGAGGATGCCGATGTTGGGATGGGAAATGGATTCTGTCAATCTCACTTCCCTCGGTTGGAAGAGAACGGATCGAGGACCGCAACACCGAATTTCTCGAAATCCCGCGTGTTTCGTGTGACCACGGTCAGGCTATAAATGCGGGCTGTAGCTGCGATTAGCGCATCTTCAAAAAGCGATCGGTTCCTTCGTCCCACGAGCTTTGCCCACTCGCGGGCAATCGCTCCGTCAACATCGACCACTTCCCACAAACGCGCTATGCGGTCGATCCACCTGTCCAATTCAGCCGCCTTGGCAGGATCCTGCTTGCGAGTCACCTCGGCACCACCCTGGAGTTCGCCTAGCACAATCGCCGGAATGCCTATGGCCTCTGCAGGAGTCGCATCTATCCACGTCAAAACGGCGCCATGCGGGCGGCTTTTGCGCAGTTCGGATACGACGTTTGAGTCGAGGAGGAATTTCACCACTTAATCTTCGAACCTGAACGGAGGGCGCCGACGGAGTCCTCCCCTAGGGGGAATGTAGATGTCGTGAGGGCCGTTCGGATCCAAGAGGACATCCTTCAACGTCTCGTTGGGCCGCTCGCTCGGCAGGCTCCGCGACTCTCGCGCTCTGATCGCCTTCCAATCTTCGATTGATACCAGCACAGCTGTTTCTATTCCGTCTCTAGCCACAACTTGTGGACCTTCCTTGAGCGTGGTTTCGACCACATCCCTCAAGCGCGCATTGATATCAAAGGCAGGAGTTGACATGTTATTCGCAACAGCATTGCTGAAAATGATTCTACATCGAATTCGGCTGCGCGAGGTTCGGCACTCTAATCCTTGCCCCGCTCAGAGAACCGGACCAAGTGTTTAGAATCAACTACTATTCTAGGCGAGTCGCAGATTGGCCGAGAGAAAGGTGTGCGGCATGGACGATTCAAGACCTGCGGAGTTTCATTCGGGGGCGAACGGCGATTACCGCTGGATTGTTGCTGACGCGACCATCGGTGAGCTTCTTGGGATGGTTCCCGAGTCCGTGCTGGGAAAATACGTGGCGGTCACTTCGTTCGACCCCGGTCCTCTTGCGCTGACGGAAGAGCAGGAGGCAAAAGGGTGGCACAGCTGCGAGGGAATTGCTTACAGCCCGAAGATTGAGAGCATTGAGAATCTTCCCCACGACAACTTCGACGAGTGGTATGTCTTTCGCGAGCCGCGGAACCTTGGCTGCCTGGTGTGTTCCGATGCAAATCCGTGGGTGTCGGAGTTTGCTCCGCAGCGGGTGCATGTCTTCGTGAATTACAGTTCCAGCTTCGGGCTTCACCTCGCGGAGTCCAGGGCGCTCGCGGAGTTGTTCTGGGAGCAATTGGACTGGATGCAGCCGGAGACTTACATCTCCCATGGCGACCGGCTTACGGTGGTGACGCGGGACCATCATCTGATGACGGCGATTGTGACTGCGCTGCATCGAACATAACTGCAAAGGCCGGAGGATGCCTTCATCCCCCGGCCCGTTTTGCGTGAATTGCCTGTCGTTACCAGCCGCGCGTCTGCAGCAGTTCCTTTTCTTCGATTGCGGCTACGGCGAGGCCCTTCATGGTTCCGGTGACCTGCTCGCTCACTTCGGCCAATACCTTGGGATCGTTGAAGTGCGTGGTTGCGACCACGATGGCCTTCGCGCGCGATACTGCCTCTGCACGCTCTTTTGGATTGTTCTCGACGTCCAGCGGCGTGGCGCGCTCCTTCATGAAGATGCCGGAGCCGACGAAGATGGCTTCTGCGCCGAGCTGCATCATGAGAGCGGCGTCGGCAGGAGTGGCGATGCCTCCGGCGGAGAAGTTCGGGACGGGGAGCTTGCCTGCCTGCGCAATCATGCGCACCAGCTCGTAGGGCGCCTGGTGCTCCTTGGCTGCGGCGTAGAGCTCCTGCTCGCTGAGCACCGTGAGGGCCTTCATTTCCTTCACGATCTGGCGCATGTGCTGCACGGCGTGGACCACGTCGCCGGTGCCCGCTTCGCCCTTGGTGCGGATCATGGCCGCGCCTTCCGCGATGCGCCGCAGGGCTTCGCCGAGGTTGCGCGCGCCGCAGACGAAGGGCGTCTTGAATGCATGCTTGTCGATGTGGTGCGCTTCGTCGGCGGGGGTGAGCACTTCGCTCTCGTCGATGAAATCGACGCCGAGCTCCTGGAGGATCTGCGCTTCGGCAAAGTGGCCGATGCGCGCCTTCGCCATTACGGGAATGGAAACCGCCTCGATGATGCCCTTGATGAGCTTGGGATTCGCCATGCGCGCGACGCCGCCTTCGGCACGGATCATGGCCGGCACGCGCTCGAGCGCCATGACGGATGCGGCTCCGGCTTCCTCGGCGATGCGGGCCTGCTCGACGTTCATCACGTCCATGATGACGCCGCCCTTGAGCATCTCCGCGAGGCCTACTTTGAGCCGCAGATTCGTGCCTGTAAAACTCTTGTTTCCATTGAGTTCTGACATGTTCTTTAACCTCTGCCGCAGATTTCAGACCCGTCCCGCGGCCGTTGGATGGCAACTACCAGTGTAACAGTGATTTTATTTTGCTTTTTTTCGCGGCCCTTTGGGTGCACATAGCTGAAGAAATACGGCGAATTGAGATTTTTCGAATACTTCGAATAATTGCGTTTGAATCGTTTATGTGAGATTATCGTGAAGAGGTGAATCATGGCCCAGGTGCACCTGACACCAGCACTGCCGAGTGAGTCGGATGCCAGTCTCGCCAGGGAGACGAGCCGTTTACTTGCCCCGCGAGTCCGGGCGAAGACACCGCTCAGCTTTCGCATTCTCGATTCTGCCAAGGGGGAGACGCTGAGGATTCCGGCGCCGGCAGCAAAAATGCTGGTTCGAATTCTTGAAGAGATGGCCCGTGGCAACGCCGTCACCCTGATTCCCGTGCATGCGGAATTGACCACCCAGGAAGCGGCAGACATGCTCAACATCTCGCGTCCTTCGCTGATTCAGCTTCTCGACGATGGCAAAATCGAATTTCGAAAAGTGGGGACCCACCGCAGAGTCCGGTTCGAGTCGTTGATGGCGCACAAGCGCAAGGCCGATGCTGAGCGCCGCGCGGTTCTTGCCGAGCTGGCTGCATACGACCAGGAGATCGGGATTTGAATCGTGGCTTCTCTGATCGTCTTCTATGACGCGAACGTTCTCTACCCCGCCGAATTGCGCAATTTCCTTATGCACCTTGCGTTGATGGGCATCTTTGGCGCGCGATGGTCGGCAAAGGTGCACGAGAGCCTGTTGGCCAACCGCCCCGACCTAAGCCGGAAGAAGCTCGAGCGAACAAGGGAGCTGATGGACAAAGCTGCGCCTGACGCACTGGTCGTCGGCTACGAGCACCTGATTCCACAACTGGAACTGCCGGATCCGAATGATCGTCATGTCCTCGCCGCGGCGATTCACTGCGGAGCCGGCATCATTGTCACTCGCAACCTTGCAGATTTCCCACCAGATCGGCTCGCCGACTTCGGGATCGAGGCTCAGCACCCGGACGAATTTATCCTGCATCTCTTCGAACTGGCGCCGGGTCTCGTGATCGAAGCGGCGGAGAACCACCGCGGGAGCCTCAAAAACCCTCCCAGAACAGCAGAAGAATACATTGTTATTTTGGAGTCGCAGGGTCTGACGCAAACTGCATTGATATTGCGCGAACACAACCGCACGCCATAGGTATCAAATGCGCCGGGTGGCGATTGTCCCGAGATATTCTCGTGGCCCGGGCTCAGGTGAATCTGCTTGCGGATTTTGTGTATCGGCGGGTGAATCCGAGGATGCGCGTCTAACCGTCTAGCGCAGGTAACCTGCCGGCGAGAAGATTTCATAGCGTCGCAGCCGCGTCTCGTCTTAGAATCAAGCGCACAACTCCGGCAGGCGGCTTCACAGTGTTTGTCGATGCGATCCCGCCATCCCTGCCCATCTGCGAGAGGAAACCGATGCCTGAATACTCCGTCAGCCCCAGCGGCGAACAGTTCGCTCTTCCTGCGAAGTCAGACTACGACGACGAGTTCCACAGCCTGCGCGAGCTCGCCGATGCGGCCCGCGACGACGGCAAAGAGATCGTGGTGGTGATGGGTCTCGGCTTCGTGGGAGCGGTGATGGCCGCGATCGTTGCGGACACCGCGGACAAGAAGACCGGCGGCCCGAGCAAATTCGTCATCGGGTGCCAGCGGCCCTCGACGCGCAGCTACTGGAAGACGCCGCTGCTGAACCGCGGCGAGTCGCCGGTGAAGTCCGAGGACCCGGAAGTCGATCCGATGATCGCGCGGTGCGTGCTCGAAAAGAAGACGCTGGTCGCGACGTATAACCCTGACTGCCTCGCGCTTGCGGACTGCGTTGTTGTCGACGTGCAGTGCGACTACACGAAGCACGACCTCGGGCACATGGAGACGGGCGAAGTGGAGATGGCCGCGCTCGAGGCCACGCTGAAGACCATCGGCGAAAAGATCCAGCCCAGCTGCCTTGTGCTGATCGAGACGACCGTGGCGCCGGGGACGACGGAGTTTGTCGCGCTGCCGATTTTGAAGAAGGCTTTCCGCGCGCGAGGCATCACGGACGAGCCGCTGCTCGCGCACAGCTTTGAACGCGTGATGCCGGGGCGCGAATACGTCAAGAGCATCCGCGATTTCTGGCGCGTGTGCTCCGGCTGCAACAAGGAGGCCCGCGAGCGCGTGATCAAGTTTTTGAGCGAAGTGGTCAACGTGGAGAAGTTTCCGCTGACCGTGATGGACCGGCCGATCGAGTCCGAGACGACAAAGATTGTCGAGAACTCGTACCGCGCGACGATCCTGGCTTTCCTGAACGAGTGGTCAATGTTCTCAGAGCGCAATGGAGTGGACCTGATCAAGGTGGTGAACGCGATCAAGGTGCGGCCTACGCACTCGAACATCATCTTTCCCGGGCCGGGCGTGGGCGGGTACTGCCTGCCGAAGGATGGCGGGCTGGGCTACTGGGCATACCGGCACATCCTCGGCTACGAGGACGGCGACTCGATCTTCAAGATGAGCACGGCGGCAATTGACGTGAACGATACGCGCGGGTTGCACGTGGCTGAGCTTACACGCGACGCTCTGCGCAACATGGGCCGGTACATTGCGGGCGCGCGCGTTCTGCTTGCCGGGGCGAGCTACCGCGAAGACGTGGGAGACACGCGCTACTCGGGCAGCGAACTCGTGGTGCGCAAGCTTACGGAGATGGGCGCAGAGATCAGCGTTCACGATCCGTATGTCGATCACTGGTACGAGCTCGAAAGCCAGGAGACATATCCGGCGCCCGGCCACTCGTGGTCGCGTTATTTCCGCGGCCAGAACGACCTGACGCATGTGCGCGTGCAGAAGGACCTGCCCGGCGCGCTCGGAGGCGTGGAGGCGCTGGTGCTCGCGGTTCGGCACGAGCCGTATCGCAACCTGAAGCCGGATGACGTCGTCCGCTGGGCCGGAGGGCCCATTGCAGTGGTGGATTGCTTCGGCATTTTGCAGGACGCCGACATCCGGCGGTACTTCGAGCTTGGGTGCGAAGTGAAGGCGCTGGGGCGCGGGCACATCCAGCGCATCAAGGAAGAAGTGCGGTCGGCATCGCGGGAGCCCGTGCTGGTTTGAGCGTCTGAAGCCGGCCGGGCCGCAGATCAGGCTGCCTCAAAATAAATCGTTGTTAACCGGAACCTTGCTTCGCGCGTCATCGTAGTGAGGTTCCATGAAACACGACCTGCGTTGCGCAATCCGGTCCATCTGGTCACATCGGTGGTTTTCGTGCGCGGTGGTGGTTACGCTCGCGCTCGGAATCGGGCTGAACACGATGGTGTTCACGCTGATCAACGCGGTGCTCTTCAAGCCCGTGCCGCTGCCGGGAGGCGCGCGCCTGGTGACGATCGTTGGGCGCAGCAATTCGCAACCGAACAACCATATGCCGGTCTCGTACGCCGACTTCCTCGATTTCCGCGCGCAAAGCCGGTCGTATGAATCGCTCGAGGCGGCCACGGACGAAAACGGCATACTCAGCGAGCCGGGGAATCCACCGCAGTTCTATCATCTTGTCCATGCGACGGCAGGAATCTTTTCGATGCTCCACACGGAGCCCATTCTGGGGCGCGGCTTTCAGCACTCGGATGAGCTTGAGGGCGCCGATCCTGTCGTGGTTATTGCTTATGGCGTGTGGCAGGAGCGTTACGGCCATGCTGCGAGCGTGATCGGGCGCAAGGTGCGCGTGAACGGCAAGCCCGCCACTATCGTTGGCGTCATGCCCGATGGCTTCCGGTTTCCGACGGGGATCGATCTTTATATGCCGCTCGCGCCCTCGGCGGATCTTCTCAAGCGGGACAACCGCTCGCTGTTCCCTTACGCGATCCTGAAGCAGGGCGTTTCGATTCAGCAGGCGCAAGGAGAACTGGACGGCATCGCCGCGCGCTTAGCACGCCAATTTCCCGAAGACAAGGACGTCGGAGCGGGCGTGCTCACGTTCCAGCAGCGGTTTAACGGCGGCCCGATCCGGATCATCTTTCTGCTGATGCTCGGCGCGGTGGGATTTGTGCTGCTGATCGCGTGCGCCGACGTTTCGAACATGATGCTGAGCCGCGCTCTCGACAGGCAGCGCGAGATGGCTATTCGCTCGGCGCTGGGCGCGAGCCGCTGGCGGATGATGCGCCAACTGCTCAGCGAAAGCCTGCTGCTCAGCGCGGCCGGAGGATTGCTCGGCCTCGGACTCGCTACGCTCGGCGTGCGCTGGTTCGACCAGTCCACCGTCGCGATCCGTCCGTTCTGGATCCACTTCACGCCGGATTACGCTGTTCTCGGGTACTTTGCCGCGCTGTGCATCCTGAGCGCGGTGCTCTTTGGCACGCTGCCGGCGCTTCGCTCTTCGCGCCCTAACCTGAACGGCATTCTGAGTGAGGGCGCGCGCAGCTTTGGCGGGCGCAGCAGCGGATGGCTGTCGTCCGTGCTCGTTGTGTTTCAGTTTGCGCTCACGCTTGTGCTGCTGACGGGCGCCGGAATTTTCCTGCGCAGCCTTTTCGCCGGGCTCGAGGTGAACCCGTTTATTCCCGCACGCCAGATCTGGACCGCGCACCTTGTGCTGCCTGACTCGAGCTACAAGGAAAAAGGCGCACGGCAGCGCTTCTACGACCAGCTGCTTCCGCGGATTGCGGCACTGCCCGGTGTCTCCAGTGTTGCGATCGCATCGGTGCCGCCGGGCATGGGATCGTGGGACCACCAGATCGAACTGGAGCATAAGCTGATCCAGCAGGCCGCTCAGCGCCCGTGGATCGGGCTCGTCGCGTGCTCGCCGGGGTACTTTCAAGCGATTCATTTGCCGATGCTGCGAGGGCGCGATTTCACATCGACGGATGGCGCGGAGAATCACGATGCGGCGATCCTGACGCGCGAGGCGGCTGAGCAGTTCTTCCCGGGGCAGGACCCGGTCGGCAAGCGGTTCCGCATGTACGACGAGAAGGGGAAGGCCGGCAACTGGATGACCGTGGTGGGAGTTACCGCGGGCCTGAACCAGGAGGTCGTGACGTTTGAGCGCCGGGCCGCGGTATTCGTTCCTTATCGCCAAGAGGACTGGGACAACATGACGCTCATCGTCGCGTCCTCCGCCGACCCGATCCCGGCGGTGCGGTCGGCGGTGCAGGCGCTCGACCAGGACGCGCCGCTCACGAACATTTACCGCCTCGATCAGGCCATCCACCATGAGATCTGGTTCCTGCAGCTGTTCAGCGAGATCTTTTTTGGCTTTGCGCTGGTGGGGCTGATCATGGCGTCGATCGGGATCTATGCGGTGATGGCGCACGCGGTGGCGGGCAGGACTCGGGAGATCGGCGTGCGGATGGCGTTGGGAGCAAGCGCGCGCAACATTGTCCGGTTGATCATGGCGCGCGGGCTCTGGCAGATCGGCGCCGCGGTTACGCTCGGGCTTGCCGCCGGGATTCCAGTTGCACGGCTCATGGCTTCGCTGCCTCTCGGCGTGTCGACATCGAGTCCGGCGTTGTTCGCCGCGGTGGCCGCGGTGCTCGCGTCGATCGGGGTCCTCGCGTGCTGGGTTCCGGCGCGGCGGGCGGCGCGGCTTGATCCGGTGAAGGCGATTCGGTACGAGTGATTTGCGAATCTCGTTACCGTCTCTGAGGTCGTGAACGTATCAACGGCCTTCTCAAAATTGCGGGATCCAGAAGCACGGTTGCGGATGATTCTTTGGCTTCAAATGAGTGCGCAACCTCCGAGGACTTGCTAGCAGATATGCAAACCCCGAGTCCATTTCGGGCTCACAACCCACTATTTCGACAGTGCCGACAATTTTGCCTGTGGGGAGCCTCCCGGGCCGCTTCCCAGCCTTTCGCCAGAGAGATGGTTCGTTGTTGGGGATCATTGAGGCATAGAGGTACACACGGCCTTGGAATTTGATCTTCTGTGACCGGTATTCCTTTCGCTTCTTACCCTGAAGGATCAGTTCAACTAATGGCTGGCGAATGCTGATTGCACGTGAGATCGGTTCCATAGACTCTCCCTTCAGTTTTGTCGTGGGTTGGATGTGACTTCTGATAATTCCTTTTCGCGGCCCTGTCAGATCAGGTTCACCATGGGGATGCCGAGGTCGATGATCTCCGCATCTACCGATCCATCTGCACCCAGGTGGAGATATCCCATCGTCACTGCAAGGTTGAAGCGGCGCGGGCCGCAGGAGCCGGGATTGAAATAGAGGACGCCTTTGTGCCGGCGGATTTCCGCTTTGTGCGAATGGCCGTAGAGCACCGCGGCGAACTTGGCTGCCGCGGGATCGAGATGCAGAGTGCCGATGTCGTGCAGCAGGTAGATGTAGCCGCCTTCGATGAGCAGGACTTCGGTTTCGGGCAGCTTCGCGCATGGGCCCGAAGTATCGACATTGCCGCGCACCGCCGTCAGCGGCGCGATCTCTTCAAGCCGATCCAGAATCGTTGCGTCTCCCACATCTCCGAGGTGCAGGATGCTCTCGCAGCCTTCGAGGCGTGGCAGGACCTCCGGGCGGAGAAGGCCGTGGGTGTCGCTGATGACGCCGATCTTCAACCGCCGCTCCTTCGATTCATGCGATAAGAGTAACTTGTGAGATCCGGAAGCGGACGCCTCACTCATGGGCGCGCCTTTAACGATTGGAGTGATCGGGGTTTGATAGACTTTCGGGTTACTGCAATCGAGGAGTCGAATGAGGTATATCAGCTTGCGTTTCGGCTTGCTGTGCGTCGCGCTCTCCCTGATGCCTCTCATGGGGCGTGCGGCTGAGGACGCGTTCCTGGTGAAGACGTCGATGGGGACCGTCCGAGGCATTCCCCGGTCCGGCGGTGGCGCACAATTCCTGGGCATTCCATTCGCGCAGCCTCCCGTCGGCGCTTTGCGCTGGCGCGAGCCGTTACCCGCGAAGCCATGGCGCGGCGTCCGTGATGCGAACGCGTTCGGCGCGCCGTGCGCGCAGCCCGTGCTCGGGGACTGGAACCGGCACGATGCCGAGAACAGCAGCGAGGACTGCCTCTATCTCAACGTAAACGTGCCTGCCTGGCCCGCAAAGACTCCGCTGCCTGTCATGTTCTGGATTCACGGCGGCGCCAATGAAGGCGGCTCAGGCGTGGGTGACCTTTATAACGATGGAACTCTCGCCGGCCACGGGGTTGTGCTTGTCACCATCAACTACCGGCTCGGGGTTTTCGGCTTTCTTGCGCACCCCGGGCTCACCCGTGAGTCGGCCCACGCCGCATCGGGCGATTACGGGCTGATGGACCAGATTCTCGCTCTGCGCTGGGTGCGCGCGAATATCGCCCAGTTCGGCGGCGACCCGCAGAACATTACGGTTTTTGGTCAATCGGCCGGCGCACAGGACACCGGGATGTTGATGGCGTCAATCGCCAGGGATTTTTTTCAGAAGGCCATTGCCCAGAGCGGATCGCCTTTCAGCCCTCCGGTACGGCCGCTTGCCGAGGCGGAACGGTCAGGAGAGCAACTGGCGACGGCACTGAAGGCGCCGCCCGACAAAGACGCGATCGCTTACCTTCGCTCCTTGCCAGCCAAAGAACTCCTTGCCGACCTAGGGAAACTGGACCCCCGGGACCGCCCACAGATCGGTCCGGATATCGATGGTTGGGTGATTCGCCGTTCGCCGGCCGCGGTGTTCGCCTCCGGCGAGGAATCCGCGATTCCGCTTTTGTTTGGGACTACGACGCGAGAATTCGGGAGTGAAGTTATGTTTGGCCCCGGAGCTACGCCCGGTGCAATTCGGGCCGTGATACAGCGGATAGCGGGAGGCTTTGCGCCGAAGGTTTTCGCAGCCTACGGACTGGATGGCGGAGGGCAGGGAACGACGGACCCGAAGTACGGCTCGGCGGGGGACCAGCTAGCGGCCGATATCATCTTTCGATGTCCCGCGACAACGCAAGCGATCTGGCACGGCGCTGCCCATCAACCAACCTACGAATATGAACTGGACCACGCCATTCCGGGGCAGGAGTTTGCAGTCCACTCGTCCGAACTGCCTTATGTTTTTGGCTACTTTCCGAAGTCGGGCAACATCGCGGGCAATTTCGGCGAGGTGGATCTGAAGCTCGCCGACATGATCCAAACTTACTGGACCAACTTTGCAAAGACCGGCAACCCGAACGGAGGCAGCCTGCCCGAATGGCCCGTGATGGGCGGATCGCAGCAGTACATCCAGTTCACGCAGGAGGGGCAGGTGCGGACGGCCGCGGGCTTGCGCGCTGCACAGTGCTCGGTGTTTCGCGAGTTTTTGACGGAAAGCATAAAGCACATGAATTAGTCATGGCCGGTAGCGACGGGAACCTGCGGGAGCGCATTCCCCTTCTGGGGGCGTATTTGCGTTCAGGCTTGGCAGGGAAATAAAGCTGGAAGGCAGGAACGAGAAACCGGAAGCCGCGTTTTCACTTCAGCTTCGTCTAAACTTGTACCCAAAGCCGTCTATTCCGGCCTCGCCACGACTTCCCCATGTCCGCCGCTATCTCTCCCAATCCGGTCGTACCCGTTCTTGCCGGTCCTGTGCCGCATGCGAAGCCGCTTCCGTACTTCCAATATCTGCGCACGGTGCGCCGGAATTTTATCGAAGCCCTCGACGAGAGTATGTACCACGCCGCGATCATCCGGCAGGGAAGTGCGATCAACCGAAGCTTTATCGTCAATGATCCTGCCGGAGTGCGCCGAATCCTGCTTGAAAACCCCACCAACTACCCAAAAGCCCGCGTCGAGCACCGCTTCCTTGGTCCGGCGATGGGCAACGGCCTGATTTTGAGCGAGGGCGAAACGTGGCGCGCGCACCGGCGCATCATGGCACCGGCCTTCGACCACCGGACAATTGAGCGCTATGCGCCGGTGATGGTGGATGCCGCACGCAAGCTTGCGAACCGCTGGTGCGCGCTGCCCGCGGGAGCCTCCGTCGAGATGGAAGACGCGATGATGGAGCTGACGCTCGAGATCATTTCGCGCTCGATGTTCGCGGCGGACAGCGACGGGATCAAGGAGATCATTCGCGAGGGGTCGGCAGACTACCAGGAGGCGATGATGCCGGGCCTCATGGAGTTTGTCCCAGGCCTGGGCCCGGTGTGGAGCGCGTGGAAGGGCATGCGTGGAAGGGCGATCATGCGCGACTTCAACCGCGCGATGTTCGCGCTGATCGAAACGCGTATGAAGAATCGGGCCGACAGCGCCGATCCTGATCTGCTGGACCGCCTGATCGCGTCGCGCGACGAGGAGAGCGGAGCCGGCATGACCGCGAGCGAGATCCGCGACCAGGTGCTCACGATCTTTGTAGCCGGGCACGAAACAACGGCGCTGGCGCTGATGTGGACGTGGTATTTGCTCGCGATGCACCCCGAGCACGAGGCGCGCATGTACGAGGAGTTCGACCGCGTGCTCGGCGGCCGCGAGCCCGTTTGGGCTGACCTGGCCGCGCTTTCGTATACGCGCATGATCGTGCAGGAGTCGATGCGGCTCTACCCGGCGGTGTATTCGCTCGCCTTCCGCGAGGCGCAGCAGGACGACGTCCTGTGCGGCATGCGCGTGCCCAAGGGGTCGCTCGTCACGATCATTCCGTGGCTGATTCACCGGCACCGCGGCTACTGGCAGGACGCGGACCGATTCGATCCGGAGCGATTCTCTCCGGAAGCGAGCGCAGGCCGTGACAGGCTCGCGTATCTGCCGTTTGGCTTCGGGCCGCGGATCTGCCTCGGAGCCGCATTCGCCATGGCGGAGGCGGTGCTGGTTCTCGCGACTCTGGCGCAGCGATTCCGGCCGCGGCTCGTGCCGGGGTGCAGAGTCGAGCCGCAAGCCCTGTTCACTTTGCGGGCCAAATATGGAATGCAAATGACGATCGCAACCCGGTGAGCAAAGACAGAGCCGCGAATTCGCAGCGGGCGGCGGTTGGAGCCCGGGAGCGAAGCTGAGTCAATTAGCCGGCCCTGCAAACAGAATCAAATTCCCGTCAGGATCTTTCACGACGAAGGTCTTGGCCTGCCACGGCTCGGTTCGCAACGATTGGGACATCGGCACGCCTGCCTGCTGGTATGCGATGAAGAGTTGCTTGATCTCCGCCGCGGTTGCCAGCGTGATCGACGCCGAGAGCAGTTCCTCGCGTTCGCGGATGTCTGCGGCAAAGAAAGACTCGTCCATGTATCGCAGCGCTAGCTGGGCGTTGTCGCGGCTCACTTGCCCGTAAAAGGGCGGGTTTCCATAGACAAAGTCGATTTTGAAACCAAGCATGCTGGTGAAGAATTCGGTTGCCGCGTTCAGGTCGCGCACGTACAGGTGTGCGGCCACCGAGGTGAGAAACGGACGAGCGGGTGTGGGCGTTTGTGACATGGCAGTCGAGGCTCCTCTCCTCAGCGCCTGCCATCCCTCAAGGCCCTCTCTGCGTGCCACCAGTTCCTGCGCGTCCGCCAGCCGGAACGTTGCCGCCAGGACCTCAGGATCGCTGAGAGACCGGAACCGCGGCACGTGTTCGCGGATCATGGCGGCGACTGGGTAATGCCGCTCGCGGTGCCATCGCAGGTACTGCTTGGCTTGCTTTCTGAGGTTTTCGAGATTCGGCATAGGCGCGGTTTGTCACCACGTTGTGTAGGTGGGCGTCGCCCTTTCCTGCCTGCTCCGATGCGCCCTACGCCGCAATTCCAGCTTGTCTCCGGCCCGAGGGTTTGTCAATGCAAATCGCCTTCGATTGCATCCACTTCTGTATTTGCGCCTGCGGGTCAAGCCGGCAGGGAATACCGTGACCGGAACAACCGCGTCCGTTCCAGTTGTGTCGACCGTTTCTTTTGCGCAAAGCCGTCCCTGCTCTAAGATTGCTTTCAGCGATCTTTCATTCAAAAATGCAATGCAAAACAGGCGGCCCGAATACTGATATGCAGGAATCAGCCCGGATCAACGAAGGACACTCTCGCACAAATTGGCGGCGCGCGATGGCAGAGTACATGGAGCCTCGGGTGCTGCAGGTGCTGGCACTGGGATTTGCCAGCGGGCTGCCGCTCCTTCTTACTTACTCCACACTTCAAGCCTGGCTTGCGACAGTGGGCGTTCGGCGCGCGACCCTAGGCGCCATCGCCCTGGTCGGCACGTCTTACTCCTTCAAGTTCGTGTGGGCGCCGCTCATCGATCGCGTACCTCCACCGCTGCCCCTGGGCCGGCGCCGCGGTTGGGGAATCACCATCCAAATTCTCCTGATCGGCGCGATTCTCGCTCTCGGGATGTGCGATCCAAAGCACCACCTGCCGCGCATGGCTGTCCTGGCCGTGGTTGTAGCATTTCTCTCCGCCAGCCAGGACATCGTGATCGACGCATGGCGCGTCGAGAGCCTCACGAGCGACCAGCAAGCGCCCGGTGCGGCCATGCTTCAGTCCGGCTACCGCATTGGCATGCTGGTTGCGGGCGCGGGCGCGCTGTTCATAGCAGCCTCCGCTGGATGGTTCGCGGCCTATGCCACCATGGCGGCGCTGCTCGTTGTGGGATTGCTTGCATTTCTGTTCAGCCCCGAACCGAAAGTGCCGGCCGGCGGTTCAAACGCTGGGAGATCGGGATGGCAGACGATTCTTCACGCGTTGAACACCGCGGTGATCGGACCCTTTCGCGATTTCATGCGGCGTCCGCTCTGGCCCGCCATCCTGATTGCGATTTTCGGTTACAAGCTTGGCGAGGCAATGGCGGGAGTGATGTCAACGCCGCTCTACATATCGCTGGGATTTTCCCTTCCCGAGATCGCTACCGCTTCGAAGATATTTGGATTTCTCTCCATTGTGACAGGCGCTCTGATCGGCGGTGTGGTCACAACCAGGTTTGGCATCCGCACCTCGCTGATTCTCTGCGGTATTTTGCAGTCCATCGGGAACCTGTTTTTTGTGTTGCAGGCCGTGGGAGGGCACCGCGTCGGCTACCTTGCCCTGTGTGTGACGGCCGAAAATCTCACGGGCGCGATGGCCGGCACCGCGTTGATCACCTATCTTTCCAGCCTGTGCTCTCCTGCATTTACTGCGACTCAGTTTGCGTTGCTTTCCGCGATCGCTTCGCTGGGCCGCACGGTGGTGGCGTCGTCAGGAGGAATTCTGTCGGAGAAGATGGGTTGGGTGCGGTTCTTCCTTCTTACGAGCGTTGTCGCGCTGCCGGCGATCCTATTGATTATCTGGATCGGGCCGCGCGACCGATCCAACAACATGAGTTCCAGTGCCGGGTTAGAAGAGGCATGAGTTAATTTCAGCCGCCGATAACGACTGCGGGGAGAGGCGCGATGCCAACAATGGCAAGCGGCTGATACCGAAGCATCTGTCGGAACAAAGAAACGAAGGTCATCAACAAAACGAAGATTACAGCGACAGAGCGGCGGAATTTGGGTTTAATCAGGTTATGAGCACATTGCTGCGCTCGATCCTTTTCGCGGGATGGTTGGTATTGATGACTGCCACGGCCGCTCTTGCACAGGATGCGCGGAGTGCGGCGCGGCCTGCGGCGGCTGAACAGTTGTTTGCGCTGGCGAACCAGTCGCGCGCCGAAGCGGGAGCGCAGCCGCTCAAGTGGGATGCCGCGCTTGCGGCGGCTGCGATGAAGCACTGCGAGCGCATGGCCGTGGAAGGGCCTATTGCCCACCGCTATGGCGGGGAACCGGACGTGTCAGAGCGCGCGGCCCAGGCGGGAGCGCACTTCAGCCGCATCGAGGAGAACATTGCGGTCGGGTCCTATCCTGCAAGCATTCACGATGGGTGGATGCATTCTCCACCGCATCGCGCGAACCTGCTGAACCCCAATGTGAATCGCGTGGGGATTGCAGTGGTGGCCGCGCATGGCGTGCTATTTGCGGCTGTCGACTTCTCCGAGGCCGTGCCGGTGCTGAGCGCCGCGCAGGTGGAGGAGCGCGTCGGCGAGCTGATCCGCATGAGCGGAATTACGGTGAGCGCCGACCACGCCGATGCGCGCGCGGCCTGCCAATTGAATCACGGGCTTCCTCCGATTTCGGGGGGCGATCCGCAATTTGTGATGCGATGGCAGGGCGCGGACATCGATCATCTGCCCCAGGACCTGGTGACCCGGCTGGGCACGCGCGAGTTTAGGCAGGCGGAAGTTGGAAGCTGCCCTGCGCAGAACGCGGAGGGAGCCTTCACCGTGTACCGGCTTGCCGTGCTGCTCTATTCCGCGCCGGCTCGCATCCGGAATAACTGGTGAAGCGTTTGAGGGCAGCACCTGCGATTCAGCCGAAGCGCTGGTTGTGTTTCCAGAACTCGGGCCACGGCTCCTTCGGCGGACCGCACACGTAGATGTCAGGATGGTACTGGCTTTCTTCGTTTTTGATTCCGAGCGAGTTGCCGTTGTGCCCGGCGACGCGGCATCCGGTGAATGTGCGGTCGACCTGCTCCTGCGACCACCCTACGACGATGAGCGTGGACGGCGGCACGGCGGGATAAGTGCGCAGATAGAACGAATTGGTCTCGCTGATCGGCGGGGGAAGCTGGTATGCGCTTCCTAGATTCTCAATAGCGCCTGCCTCGCCGTAGTTGCCTGTCAGGATTCCGTAGCTTGCGCGCTGGCCGGGGGGAAGGGAATCGCGGACTTTGGCGACGGACTGGACGAGGTCGTTCCAGCCGAATTCTTCTCGCAGGTCGCCGTTGTTCTTGAGAGCGTAATCGCGCAGCGGGCCGCTTGAAGCGAGAGGCACAATTTCCGCGCATAGGAAGCAACCGAATGCGGCGAGTCCGGTGAAGAAGACAATCTCGATGCCGCGGCGGCCCCACTTTGGCAGGCCTGAGAGCCACCGCTCGCCAACGACGGCGCCCATTGCCAACGCCGCCGGAAATATCTCAGCGACGTAGTAGAAGCGACCCTTTGCGGCCCAGAAGACGATCTCCGGGACCAGGAACATCCACCCAAGCATGCGATAGCGGCTGCTGCGGAAAGACGCGATGGCTCCTGCAATCCATATCGGCGTTGCGAAGAGATTCGCGTTGAGAAGGAACTGGTATTTGATGAAGCCTTCGGCGCGGCCTTCACCGACGTCGCGCGTGTGAATGTGCTGGAGAAAGTGGTAGGAGATAAAGTCGTGCCGCGCGAGCCAGACGAGATTCGGCGCAAAGATGAGCAACGCCAGGCCGACGCCGGCCCAGAACCATCCGCTGAGGAAGGATCGGCGGGCGCGCGAAAGAGCGAGCCCGCAGATGAGACCGGCGACGAAGAAGACGATTGAATACTTGGTGAGGAGCCCGAGCCCGATGGCTGCGCCGATGGCGATCCACCAGCGTGTATTGTCGCTCGTGAGCAAGCGAATGGTGAACCAGCACACCAGCACCCACCACAGATACGCGAAGGTCGTGTATTGGAATTCCGTGGACTCGAAGAGGGGAAGCCCGGAGAGCGCGACCGAAAGTGCGGCAGTGACCTGGGCCAGCCGGCCGCCGCCGAGATCGCGCGCCATGAGCCCGCTCACCAAAATCACCACTGCCTGCGCGAGAACGGAAAAAAGCCGCAGCCCCACGAGCGACATTCCGAACAGGCCCAGGCTGATGTGCTCGAGGAATGCGGTTAAGGGCGGGTAGGCCACGAAGCCCCAGTCGAGGTGACGCGCGTCGCTCAGGAATTGCAGCTCGTCGCGATGAAAACCGTAGCGCCCGTTGGTGAGGATGTGGAAGAGCGCGAAGGCAGCGGCGATGCAGGCGAGAACGGCGAGATCGGCGCGGCTCGACCGGACAGCAACCTCGGTCCGGTCCGTTGCGGCAAGGGGAACCATGTGACCTCCGGGGGCGGATGCTCTATCCACTCTACGCGAGAGATTGGAAGGCGGTTCCGTGAGCGAGACGTTCCGGACCCTCCCCCGGGATCTGATCAGCTCCGCATCAGCGCTCGAAGGGCAAAGGCACCTTCACGGTTGCCATGCCGGCGGCGATTGCGGCTTCGATCCCGAGTTCGGTGTCTTCGAAGACGAGGCAGTCTTGCGGTGGGACGCGCAGGCGCTCGGCGGCCAGCAGGAATGCGCCCGGCGCGGGCTTGCCGCGCTTGTAGTCTTCGGCGCAGACGAGCGTGTCGAACTTATGAATCAGGTTGGTGACGGTCAGCGAACCAGTCACGGAGTCGCGCCGGCTGCCTGAGACCACCGCCATTGGAATGCGCCCGTGCTGTGCTTCGATGTGCTCCAGCACTTCGGGAATCGCCTTCAATTGCGGCAGGAGTTCGAGATAGAGCGACTCCTTGCGCGCGGCAACCGCTTCAACCGGCATGCTGAGGCCGTGCATCTCGTTCAGCAGAGAGATGATCTCGCGGATCGGGCGGCCACCCCAGGAGTAAAACAGCTTTTCATCGTAGACGCAGTTCCACTCAGCGAGCGATTTCTTCCACGCCATGTAATGGAGCGGCATCGAGTCCACGATCGTGCCGTCACAGTCGAACAAATAGGCCTTGAACTGGCCTTCAGGCAGTTGCAATTTCATGCTTGAGGTTAAAGGATCTCCTTGCTTCATCGTATCGCGGCCGTATGGTGTCGCGGATTACTTCAGGCCGTGGGTGGCAATGGCTTCTTCAGCAGGTGGCGCGTAGGCCGCGGGCGCATCGGGGTGTGGCACTCCACCTTCGCCCGGCTTGGTGGGCTGCATCTTGAGCGCGTTGTTGAAGCGGTTGAAGTAATTGAACAGGCCAATCGCGCAGAGGAGCTCTACGATTTCGCCTTCAGAGTAATAGGTGCGCAGATCTGCGTACTGCTCGTCAGTCACGGAGTTGGCGTCGCGGGTTACCGTCTCGGCAAGGCGCAGGGCGGCCTTTTCGGCGGGCGTAAAGTCGTCGCGCCGCTGCCACTCGGCGAGGTGCGAGAGCTGGTCGTCGGTCCATCCAAGGCCGCGGGCGAGAATCGTGTGGCTGGCGAGGCAGTAAGGCGTTTCGTTGACCTGGCTGGTGCGGACGATGATGAGTTCCTTGAGGCGGACCGGCACCGTGCCGGTGTTCAGAACCGCGTCAAAGTGCGCCTGCATGGTCGAGAAGATCTCCGGGCGATGTGCCATCACGCGGAACATGTTGGGGACGTTGCCGCGCACGGAGTAGACCTTGTCGAACAGGGCTGCGAGGTCGGGTGTGACTTCGTTGCGATCGAGCCGTGAAATGCGCGACATGGAACGTCTCCTCTGGGTGATCTTCCTCATCCATTATTTCACCGTCCCCGGGCCTTGCTCCGGGTCCACGGCGGGAGGTGCCATTCCGGGCTCGGAGTGCGCCCGGAATGGGGCGCAAGTCACAGATTTTTGACGCCCTCAGCGCACTCTGCTACCTTGGTAGAGGACAATTAAAGCCAGACACTCCTCAGTAGCTCAATGGCAGAGCATTCGGCTGTTAACCGAAGGGTTGTAGGTTCGAGTCCTACCTGAGGAGCCAATC
>Ga0126378_10000045_pt1 | contig 87497 bp, 85 predicted proteins | sample PanSoiMetPlot_23_FD_92587 | JGI IMG/M metagenome (GOLD analysis project Ga0126378, IMG submission 92587) | Tropical forest soil microbial communities from Panama - MetaG Plot_23 | ecosystem: Environmental > Terrestrial > Soil > Tropical forest > Bulk soil | place: Panama | collected 2016-02-17 | reverse complement strand
CCGATTCCCTTGCCGACGATCAAGAACAAGTATTGCGTGCTGCGTTCGCCGCACGTGGACAAGAAATCGCGCGAGGCCTTTGAGATCCGCACGCACAAGCGGCTGATCGACATCCTCGAGCCCACGCAGCAGACGGTGGACGCGCTGATGAAGCTCGATCTTCCGGCGGGCGTGGACGTGGAGATCAAGGCGTTTGAGAAGTAGTTATTAGTGGTTAGTGGGTAGTGCTTAGTGGTTACCGGCGGAGAGGATCTAATCACTAGCCACTCATCACTAATCACTGGAATTAATTCCGGCAGTGCGGCGAATCAAGCGTCGCATGATGAGGTGAGGAAGTCATGGCAGTTACGGGAATTCTGGGTAAAAAGATCGGCATGACGCAGGTCTTCGACGAGAAGGGCGATGTGCACCCGATCACGGTGCTGCAGGCCGGCCCGTGCGTGGTGACGCAGTTGAAGACGATGGCCAAGGACGGCTACGAGGCCGCGCAGATCGGGCTGGTGGAATTCGTGAAGGCGTCGAACATCACCAAGCCGCAGGCGGGCCACCTGGCAAAGACCGAGGCGCCTCCGGTGAAGTTTCAGCGCGAAGTGGGCGTTGAAGTGGCGCCCGCGCAGGACGCGGCCGGGCAAGACGGAGCTGTGCAGAACGGCGTGAAGGCCGGCGACCGCGTGCTGGTGGACATCTTCAGCGATGCGAAGTTTGTGGACGTGGTGGGCACGTCGAAGGGCCGCGGGTTTGCGGGCGTTGTTCGCCGGCACAAGTTTGGCGGCGGTCCCAAGTCGCACGGGCACATGTTTCAGGTGCAGGGCTCAATCGGCGCGTCCAGCTTTCCATCGCGCGTGTTCCCGGGGCAGAGAATGCCGGGGCACATGGGGCAGGACCAGGTGACCGTGCGCAATCTGCGGATTCGCGGCATCGATCTGGACGAGAACCTGCTGATGGTCGAGGGTGCGGTTCCGGGTCCTCGCGATGGGTACGTGATGATTTCGAAGTCCAAGGCCCCGCCGCGCGAGCGCCGTGGATTTGCGGGTTCGGGCACGGTGGATCCGCTGAAGGCAGCGAAGAAGGCTGCGGCGAAGAGGAAGTAGGACTGGCCGTCCAGGCAATGGCCGCCTGACGGCGGCAAAGAGTTTGAGAGCTGGCGGGCAAGTTTGCCGGCGGAAGAAGAAGACGATGGCACAAGTGGATGTAGTCAATCTGAATGGCGAGAAGGTGGGCTCGCTCGACCTGGCCGACACGGTTTACGGCCAGGTGAACGAAGCGCTGCTGTGGGAGGCGGTGAAGCACTACCGCGCCTCGCTGCGCCAGGGCACGCACGCCACCAAGAACCGCAAGCTCGTCGCGGGCTCCGGCAAGAAGCTTTGGAAGCAGAAGGGCACGGGACGGGCGCGTATCGGCTCGGTGCGGTCGCCCCTCTGGCGCCATGGCGGCACGGTGCATGGACCTCAGCCGCGCAGCTACGACTATGCGTTTCCGCGCAAGAAGCTGCTTGGCGCGCTGCGCTCGGCGCTGGCGGCGAAGCTGGCTGACGGCAAGCTCACTGTGGTGGACACGCTCGAAATCAAGGAAGCGAAGACCAAGCTCTACCGCGCCGCGCTTACGAAGCTGGGCGTGGAACGTACGGCGCTGCTGGTGGAAAACGGCAAGACGTTGAGCCAGGGCCTGCTCTTGGGTTCGCGCAATCTCGAGGGCGTGGAACTGGTGCTGAACAACGAGGTGCACCCCTACGATCTGCTGCGCTATGACCGGGCCATCTTCTCGAAGGCCGCGATCGAGCAGTTGACCGAGGCCCTCGTAAAGAGCGTGAGCAAGCGTCAGCTGGCCGCGCAGACGGAGGCAGCGTAATGCCGACACTGTATACGACGATCCGCAGGCCGCTGATTACGGAAAAGGGCCTGGGGGTGAAGGAAACCGAGGGGACGCTGGTGTTCGACGTGGCGCCGGACGCGACCAAGACCGAAGTGAAGCAGGCTGTCGAGGCTCTCTTCAAGGTGAAGGTAGCGGCGGTGCGGACTTCGAATGTGCTGGGCAAGGAACGCCGCCGCGGCAAGTACGCAGGCTTCCGCCCCGACTGGAAGAAGGCATACGTCCGGCTGAAGGCCGGCGAGAAGATGCCGGAGTACGTGAGCAACCTGTAAAGACAGGCATCAGGGAACAGGGATCAGGGACCAGAAAGACAAAGAACCTGACCAGGCTCACAGCAAGGGATATCGGAACGCGAAAGAGCGGTCCGGAGAAACGGGGAGAGCGGCGCTGGAAATAACAGCGGGCGTTCTTCAGGACAAAGACGATGGCTATCAAGACATTCAGACCGATAACGCCGACGCTGCGGTTCAAGACCACGCAGGTGAACGACGACCTGACGACGGCGAAGCCATACAAGCCGCTGCTGGTGACGCGCCAGCGCACGGGCGGCCGCCGCAACTCGGGCGATCTGACCATCCGCCATCACGGCGGCGGGCACAAGCAGAAGATTCGCCTTATCGACTTCAAGCGCGACAAGTCCGGCGTGCCGGGCAAGGTTGCGACGATCGAGTACGATCCCAACCGCAGCGCGCGCATCGCCCTGGTTCACTATGCCGACGGCGAGAAGCGCTACATCCTGCAGCCTGTTGGGCTGAAGGTGGGCGCGACGGTGACCTCGGGTCCCGATGCGGACATCCTGGTGGGCAATGCGCTGCCGCTCAAGAACATTCCCGCCGGCACCACGGTTCACGCAATCGAGCTTCGGCCGGGCAAGGGCGCGCAGATGGCGCGGTCGGCAGGCGCGCAGGCGCAGCTGGTCGCCAAGGAAGGCGACTACGCGCTGCTCAAGCTGCCCTCGGGCGAGACGCGCAAGGTGCTTGTGGAGTGCATGGCGACGATCGGCCAGGTAGGCAACACGGACCACGAGAACGTTTCGATCGGCAAGGCCGGGCGCAACCGCTGGATGGGTATCCGTCCGACGAACCGCGGCGTTTCGATGAACCCAGTGGATCACCCGCACGGCGGCGGCGAAGGCAAGACTTCGGGCGGCCGTCACCCGGTGACGCCGTGGGGCCAGCCGACGCGCGGCTACAAGACACGCAACAACAAGCGGACCGACGCATTCATCGTCAGCCGCCGGGCGAAGTAGAGGGAGATTATGGCACGTTCGACGAAGAAAGGCCCGTTTGTAGACACGCACCTGAGCGTGAAGATCGAGGCGCTGAACACGGCCAACGACAAGAAGGTCGTAAAGACGTGGTCGCGGCGTTCGACGATCTTCCCCGAGTTCGTGGGACACACCATCGCGGTGCACAACGGCAAGAAGTTCGTTCCCGTGTACGTGACGGAGAACATGGTGGGTCACAAGCTGGGCGAGTTTGCGCCGACCCGCACGTTCAAGGGGCACACGGCCGGCAAGGCTGCCGAGGCGGGCGCGAAGCCGGCGCGGTAGAAAAGACAGGGATCAGGCACCAGGGATCAGGGATCAGAAAGCGGGACCGTGGTGACCGCCGAGATTTGAGGAAGAGACCAATGGCAGTCGAGACAAGAGAATATCGGGCCGAGGCCAAGTTTCAGCGCGTGTCGCCGCAGAAGGCGCGGCTGGTGCTCAACCTGATCAAGGGCCGGGGAGTGCAGGAGGCGCTGGAGACGGCGGCCTTCACCAAGAAGCGGATCGCTCCGGTGATCCACAAGCTGCTGACCTCGGCGCTGGACAACGCGAAGTATGTTGCGGGCGAACAGGGCCTCGACCTGGACGTGGACAACCTCTACGTGAAGCAGGCGATTGCCAACGACGGTCCGCGCATGAAGCGCATCCGCCCCGCGCCCATGGGCCGCGCGTACCGTTACCAGCGCAGGCTGACGCACATTGTGCTGTCTGTAGCCGAGCGCCATGACGGGAACGGCCCGAACCTGGTGACGAGGGTGGAAGAGCACGAGGCCGCCGCACCGGATACCAAGGCCGGGGCAAAAAAGACGGCTGCCAGGAAGACAACGGCGAAGAAGGCCGCGCCCAAGAAGACTGCCGCGAAGAAGGCGGCTCCAAAGAAGTCCGCTTCGGCCGCGCCGAAGGCAACCAAGAAAGCCAGCAAGAAGGATTAAGAGGAAACAGTTATGGGACAGAAAGTCCATCCTTACGGATTCCGGCTGGGCGTGAGCAAGCCCTGGCGCTCGCGGTGGTTTACCGAGCGCGACTACGACAAGCTGCTCGTCGAGGACGTGAAGCTGAAGGCTGAGCTGCGCGAGAAGCTGAAGGCGGCGGGCGTGAGCTCGGTGGAGATCGAGCGGCCGGGCAACAAGCTGCGCTTTCTGATTCGCACCGCGCGTCCGGGCATCGTGATCGGCCGCAAGGGCGCCGAGATCGAGAAGCTGAAGACGGAGCTCGGCAAGCGCACTAACCGCGATGTGTTCATCGACATTATCGAGGTGAACAAGCCGGAGCTCGATGCGCAGCTGGTGAGCGAGAACATCGCCCTGCAGCTCGAGAAGCGCGTGAGCTTCCGCCGGGCGATGCGCAAGAGCGTGGATTCGGCGCTGCGTTTCGGGTGCAAGGGGATCAAGGTGCGCGTGTCGGGCCGGCTGAACGGCAACGAAATCGCGCGGTCCGAGTGGTACCTGCAGGGGCGTCTGCCGCTGCACACGCTGCGCGCTGACATCGATTACGGATTCAGCGAGGCGGAGACCACCTATGGCCAGATCGGCGTCAAGGTGTGGATCTACCGCGGCGACATTTATGAGCAGAAGCGTCGGCAGCAGCCGGCGGCGGTGAGCTCGGGAGTGTTTTAACGGCAGGGATCAGGGACCAGGCACCAGGGACCAGAAGACCGGTGCGGAGCCCTGACAGCAGTAATGAGGATTTGGGTAAGTCGCCGGGATGAGCGCGGGGAAAGGGATCGAACTGATCCCTGGTCCCTGATCCCTGATCCCTGGTTTTGAGGGTTTTCGCTATGTTGATGCCAAAGAAAGTGAAGTTTCGCAAGCAGCAGAAGGGCAAGCGCCGCGGCAAGGCGTGGCGCGGCAGCTCGCTTGCGTTCGGCGAGTACGGGCTGAAGGTGATGGAGTGCGGTTACATCACCGACAGGCAGATCGAGGCCAGCCGTATTGCCATGACGCGGTTCATCAAGCGCGGCGGCAAGATCTGGCTGCGGCTGTTCCCGGACAAGCCGATCACCAAGAAGCCGGCCGAAGTGAGAATGGGCTCGGGCAAGGGTGCGCTGGACCACTGGGTAGCGGTGGTGAAGCCGGGCAAGATCCTGTTCGAGATGGAAGGCGTGACGCCGGATATCGCGCAGGAAGCGATGCGCCTGGCATCGAACAAGCTGCCGTTGAAGACGAAGTTCGTGCAGCGGCCGGGCGCGGAAGTGACCGCGGCGGCGGAGAAGACGCCGGCGGCGTAAAAGCAGCTTTTAGCCATCAGCTTTCAGCTTTTGGCGCTGAGCTGGTGATGGTGGATGAAACGACGACTGGCTGACGGCTGAGAGCTGAAAGCTTGGAGCTAAACAGAGATGGAACTCAATAAGATTCGCAGTTTGAGCGACGACGAACTGGCGCACCAGGAGAAGACCTCGGCGGAGCAGCTTTTCCGCCTGCGGTTCCAGGTGTCGATGGGGCAGAACGACGGAGTGAAGAAGCTCCGCCAGCTGCGCAAGGAGATCGCTCAGATCAAGACCGTGGCGCGGGAGCGCGCACTGGGAGTTCGCGGCGCAGGCAAAGACGGCGCGCAGAATAATTCCGGGACGACGGGCACGACCACCACCGCGGCGAAGGCCAGGAAGGGAGCACGCTAAATGGCGACTCAGAGCACAACGCAGACGCCGGCGGCGGCCACGCGGCGTAACGAGAAGGTCGGGAACGTGGTTTCGACCAAGATGCAGAAGACCATCGTGGTCGAAGTGGAGATGCGCAAGGCACACCCGAAGTACAAGCGCATCGTGAAGAGCTCGAAGAAGTTTTATGCCCACGACGAGCAGAACTCGGCGCGGGTGGGCGACGTGGTGCGGATCCGCGAGACGCGGCCGACCAGCAAGCTGAAGCGGTGGGCTCTCGAAGAGATCGTGCGCCGTTCGTCGCTCGGGCAGATTGAAGAGATTGAAGCGCCGCAGGCCAGCTAAGCGCGGATAAGGGAGAAGAGACCATGGCAGTGCAAATGAGAACCATGCTCGCCGTCGCCGACAACTCCGGCGCGCGCAAGCTGCAGATGATTCTGCCCCTCGGTGGCGGCCTGGGCAAGAAGGCCTCGCTCGGCGACATCATTACCGCCGCGGTGAAGGAAGCCTCGCCCGACGGCACCGTGAAGAAGGGCAAGGTCGTGAAGGCGGTCATCGTCCGCACGCGCAAGGAGTATCGCCGCCGCGACGGAACGTATATCCGCTTCGACGAGAATGCGGCGGTGGTGATCGACGACGCGCACGAGCCGGTGGGTACGCGCGTGTTCGGGCCGGTGGCACGCGAACTGCGCGAGAAGAAGTTTTTGAAGATCGTTTCGCTGGCGCCGGAAGTGGTGTAACAGCCAGTTTGTAGTTCACAGTTCGTAGTTCGCAGTTGCGAACGCAGAACAATCATCACTGTGAACTAAGAACTAAGAACTGTGAACTGAGAGAAGATATGCCGAGTTTGAACATTCATCGCAACGATACGGTACAGGTGCTCACGGGCGCCGACCGTGGCAAGCAGCAGCGCGTGCTGCGCGTCTTCCCTGACAAGGGAAGAATCCTGGTGGAACACGTTCACGTGGTCAAGAAGACGGTTTCGTCCAAGTCCGGCCGGAACACGAGAGGCGGCATCGCCGAGCATGAAGCTCCGATCGACGTTTCGAACGTCGCTCTGGTCTGCCCGAACTGCGGACCGACGCGCGTGGGCTTCAAGAAGGACGGCGACATGCGTGTGCGCGTGTGCAAGAAGTGCGGGCAGACGATAGCCACGAAGAAGTAGAGAGGCAGTGGCTAGTGATTAGTGACTAGTGGATAGTTGCTTTGAACCACTAATCACTAACCACTGATCACTGACCACTGGTTTTAAGGAACACCTTCCGAAACGGTACACGGCTCGAACGAGGGGCTACTCCGCGGACCGGAAGAAAGAGAGTTGAGACGAAATGGCGGCAAGGCTGAGAACGAAGTACCACAAGGAGATCAAGCAGGCTCTGCAGAAGGAGCTCGGGCTCGAGAACCCGATGGCGGTGCCGAAGCTTGAGAAGATCGTGCTGAACATGGGCCTGGGCGAGGCCACGCAGAACAACAAGCTGCTCGATCCGCTGGTTGCGGACCTGGCGGCCGTCGCCGGGCAGAAGCCGGTGACCACGAAGGCGAAGAAGTCGATTGCGGCCTTCAAGGTGCGCGAGGGCATGTCGATTGGCGCGATGGTGACGCTGCGGCACGACAAGGCATACGAATTTCTGGACCGCCTGATCTCGACGGCGCTGCCGCGCGTGCGCGACTTCCGCGGCGTTTCGACCAAGAGCTTTGACGGGCGCGGCAACTACACGCTCGGCCTGCGCGATCAGCTGATCTTCCCGGAGATCGATTACTCCAAGGTGGAGAAGCTGAAGGGCATGAACATCACGATCGTGACCTCGGCGCAGGACGACAACTCGGCGCGCGCGCTGCTGCGGGCCTTCGGCATGCCGTTTCGGCAGGGCGCATAAGAGCCGGGAGGGATTTGAGGATTTATGGCAACCACTGCAAAACGAGTGAAGGACGCGCGGAAGCAGAAGTTCAGTTCCCGCAAACACAACCGGTGCAAGCTCTGCGGACGCCCGCGCGGGTACCTGCGCAAGTTCGGCGTATGCCGTCTTTGCTTCCGTGCGCTGGCGCTCAAGGGCGAAATCCCGGGCGTTGTGAAGTCGAGCTGGTAGAAAGTTCGCAGTTCACAGTTCTCAGTTCACAGCACAAAGCCAACTGAGAACTAAGAACTATGAACTGAGAACTTGGGGGCGCGAGCCCCGAACATTCCCGCTGGTTTCCGCTGCGGCGGACGAACGGGGAATGAAGGAGAAGGAATGAGTCTGACCGACCCTGTAGCAGATTTTCTGGCGCGCATCCGGAATGCAATCCGGGCCCGCCACCAGAAGCTGGATGTTCCGGCTTCGAAGCTGAAGACGGAGATTGCCCGCATTCTGAAGGAAGAGGGCTACATCTCGAACTACAAGACCCAGGACGAGGACGGGAAGTTGGTGCTGCGCGTGTACCTCAAGTACGGCGGCACTGAGTCGGCGATCCGCGACCTGGCGCGCATTTCGCGTCCCGGATGCCGTGTCTATATCGGCCGCGATGAGATCAAGCGCGTGCAGGGCGGCCTTGGGATTTCGATCATGACCACGCCCAAGGGCGTGATGACCGGCCGTCAGGCGCGCCGCGAGGGCGTAGGCGGCGAAGTGTTGTGCGAAGTCTGGTAACAACCGGTTCATAGTTCGCAGTTCGTAGTTCACAGTTATTTGCGCTGCAATCAAAACTGAGAACTGAGAACTAAAGAACTGTGAACTTGTCGGGCCCCGGCCCGACCCGGCTGCAGTGGAACGATGAAGGCAATGGGCCAAACTGATCACCGACGACTGATCACTGACCACTCTTTCATCGGGACTCGCAAGCCACAAAGGATTTGAAGCATGTCGCGAATTGGAAAGAAGCCGATCCCGCTGCCGACGGGAGTGAAGTACAAGGTCGAGGGCAACACGGTCCTCGTCGAGGGGCCGAAGGGTAAAGTGTCGGCGATGATTGCCGAGGGCATCACGCTCGAGACGAAGGACGGCCACCTGCACGTGAACCGCGGGGACGACAAGTATGCCGCGTACCATGGCCTGACCCGCGCGCTCGTGTTCAACGCGGTGCATGGCGTGACGCAGGGATGGAAGAAGGAACTGGACATCGTGGGCATCGGCTACCGCGCCGAGCTCAAGGGCAAGGGCACAGTGGTGTTCACGCTGGGCTATTCGCACCCGATCGAGTTTCCGTTGCCGGCAGGTATTGAAGTGGCAGTCGATCCCAAGCAGACGCACGTGACCGTGACCGGCATCGACCGGCAGAAGGTGGGCCAGGTGGCGGCGGACATGCGCGCGCTGCGCAAGCCCGATCCGTACAAGAACAAGGGCGTGCGCTACTCGGACGAGAAGCTGAAGAAGAAGGCCGGCAAGACTGGCGCCAAGTGATCGCGCTTGCGAGGCGTCTGAGCCTCGCGCGATCATCCTGAGCGCAGTGAAGGATCTAACACCGAACGGGGCCGCAGGGCGGTTCCGCTGATAGGAAGAGACGAAGATGATTACGCAGACCAAGAGGAACGGAATCCGCAAGCGCATTCACGAGCGGATCCGCCGCAAGCTTTCGGGCACGGCGGAGCGGCCGAGGCTGAACGTGTACCGCTCGCTGAACCATATCTACGCGCAGGTGATCGACGACCAGAACGGCACGACGATCGTGTCGGCGTCGACCATCAAGCTCAAGTCCGGCGGCAACGTCGCGGCGGCAAAGGAAATCGGCAAGACCATTGCCGAGCGCGCGAAGGAGAAGGGCGTCAAGAAGGTGGTCTTCGATCGCGGCGGATACCTGTATCACGGGCGCGTAAAGGCGCTGGCCGATGCCGCGCGCGAGGCGGGTCTGGAATTCTAAAGGCAGCTATCAGTCTTGTCGTGCTGAATTGCTGATCTCGAATCGCCGAAGGGCAAGCTGATAACTGAAAGCTGATTGCTGAAAGCTGAGAGAGAACAATGACGATGTTGAAGAAGAAACTCGATGCCAACCAGTACAACCTGAAGGATCAGGTGGTGGCCATCAATCGCGTGACAAAGGTGGTCAAGGGCGGCAAGAATATGTCGTTTGCCGCGCTGGTGGTGGTGGGCGACGCCGCTTCGGGCGTCGTGGGCTACGGTTCGGGCAAGGCCAAGGAAGTTCCCCAGGCGATCCGCAAGGGAATTGAGTCGGCCAAGAAGAACCTGGTTCGCGTGAACCTGACCGACACCACGATTCCGCACCAGGTCTTGGGCCGGTTCGGTTCGGGACAGGTGCTGCTCAAGCCGGCTCCCGAAGGTACGGGCGTGATCGCGGGCGGCGCAGTGCGCGCCGTGATGACCTCGGCCGGCGTGCAGAACGTGCTGACCAAGAGCCTGGGCACCGCCAACCCGCACAACGTGATCAAGGCGACGTTCGATGCGCTGACCCAGCTCCGCGACAAGGCCGAAGTGGCCAACACGCGCGGCAAGCAGGTTGAGGAGCTTTAATCATGGCCGGGAACAAGAAGATTCGCATTCAGTACTATCGCTCGGCCATCGCCACCCCGGTGAAGCACAAGCTGGTGGTGAAGGGCCTTGGATTTACGCGCCTGAACCAGATCGTCGAGCGCGAGGATACGCCCTCGGTGCGCGGCATGGTGAAGGCGGTTCCGCACCTCGTGCGGATTGTTGAAGGCTAGTTCACAGTTCTTAGTACGCAGTTCACAGTCGAACAACTAATAACTACGAACTGTGAACTTCGAACTTACACAACGCGAGTCGGCGGGATCAACTCCCGCTGGCGCTATTAGCGAGGAAATCATGGCAAAGAATCTATCGAATCTGCGCGCGCCGAAGAACGCCAATACCGGCCGCAAGCGTGTCGGCCGCGGTATGGGCTCCGGCATGGGCAAAACCTCGACCCGCGGCCACAAGGGCCAGGGATCGCGTTCCGGCTCCAGCCTGATGCGCGGCTTTGAGGGCGGCCAGATGCCGCTGCATCGCCGTCTGCCGAAGCGCGGCTTCACGAACATCTTCCGCACCGAGTACACGGTCATCAATCTCGACCGCATCGCCGAGCTCGAGGGTGTGAAGGAGATCGCGATCGACGACTACCGCAAACTTGGCCTCGCGTCGAGCAAGAACGCGCTGATCAAGATCCTTGGCTCGGGCGAGCTGACCGCGGCGGTGACGATTCACGCGCACAAGTTCTCGAAATCCGCCCAGGAAAAGATCGAGAAGGCGGGCGGCAAGGTTGTTGTTCTGGGCGGCGAGCCGGCGAAGGCTGGGGCCTAGGCCTCCATCCCAGGTCGAACAGCTGTGTCCTGGGGCACGAACGACATTGAACCCGGCTCATAGACTTGAGCCGGGGAAAGTGCTTCCAGAGGGCGGGATCGGTTCGAAAAGGACAGTTTCACTGGGCCGCCGGTCTGGGAATTTTGAAGTTCCCGGGCCCCCAAAATGGTCCGAATCCCGCGTAAGATGGAAGCACACGTGAAAATCGGGCGCGACGGCGCCTGAAGGGTATACCTAGACATGATTGAGAAGTTCCTCAACATCTTCCGCATCCCCGACCTGCGCAAGCGGGTTCTCTTCACCCTCGGAATTCTGGCCGTTTACCGCCTGGGCGCGTGGATTCCCACCCCGGGCATCAACACCACCCTGCTGGCGCACCTGTTCGATCAGCAGAGCGGATCCGCGCTCGGCCTGATCAACCTGTTCGGGGGCGGCAACCTGCGCCGCATGACCATCTTCGCGCTGGGAATCATGCCGTATATCACGGCATCCATTATTTTCCAGCTGTTGACCGTGGTCTACGAGCCGTTGGCCCGCATCCAAAAAGAGGGCGAGCTGGGCCGCCGGAAGATCACGCAGTGGACCCGCTACATGACCATCGTGCTGGCCGGACTCCAGTCCATTGGCATTTCCGCCATTTTGACGCGGCAGGGCCTGGTTCTGCACCCCGGCATCGGCTTCAGCCTCATGACGATTCTGACCCTTACCACCGGCTCCGGCTTCATCATGTGGCTCGGCGAGCAGATCACGGATCGCGGCATCGGGAACGGCATGAGCCTTCTCATCTTCGCCGGCATCGTGGCCGGCCTGCCTCGCGGCGTAGGCGAAATGGTTCAGAAGGTCCAGACCGGCGCGTGGGGCTCGTTCACGATTGTCGCCGTCATCCTGATGCTCGCTGCGATGATCGCGGTGGTGGCGTTCATCGTCTTTGTGGAGCGCGCGGAGCGCCGCATCCCCATCCAGAGCGCGCGCCGCATCGTCGGCCGCCGCATGATGGGTGGGCAGTCCAGCCACTTGCCGCTCAAGGTCAACTCCGGCGGCGTCATGCCGATCATCTTCGCGAGTTCGATCATGTCGGCCCCTCTTTTGTTCGCGCAGTCTGACTGGGTGCAGAACAGCCGCTTCTTCCAGCCGATCATCCAGGCGCTGGCGCCCGGATACCCGTGGTATGTGTTTCTGAACTTCATCGGCATCATCTTCTTCGCGTACTTCTACGTGTCGATCGTGATGAAGCCGGATGATATTGCCGACAACTTCCGCAAGTCGGGCTCGTTCATTCCGGGTATCAGGCCTGGCAAGCGCACCTCGGATTTCATCAACGATATCCTCACCCGCATCACGCTGGTCGGAGCTCTGTACCTGTTCCTGATTTACCTGGTGCCTACGTGGATGATCTCGGGCATCCGGCTGGACAAGCTTCTTTTGGTCGGGGGCTTCTTCGAGCGGCTTCCCAACTGGGTCACGCACGGCCTGAACGTGAACTTTTACTTTGGCGGCACGTCGCTGCTGATCGTGGTGGGTGTTGCCATGGACACCATCAACCAGGTCGAGTCGCAGCTGATCATGCGGCACTATGACGGTTTCTCTCCGCGCTCTGGTCGTATACGCGGAAGGAAAACCTGGTAATGTCTTCGTTGATGTCGGTGGTTGAGAACGGCCGGGATTCAGGGAAAAAGACCCTGCCCGGCCCGATTCTTTTATTGGGCGCTCCGGGCGTGGGAAAGGGTACCCAGGCCAAGGAACTTGTAAAGCTCTGGGGCATCCCCCAGATCTCGACCGGCGATCTGCTCCGTGCCAACGTACTGCAGGGCACGGAGTTAGGCAAAGCGGCCCAGCAGATTATGGACCGCGGCGACCTGGTCCCCGACTCCCTGGTGAACGAGATGGTGGCCGTCCGGCTCGAACAGCCCGACACCACCTGCGGATTCATCCTGGACGGCTATCCGCGGACCCTGATCCAGGCGAACTGGCTCGACGGGCGCCTGGAAGCCCGGCCGGGCACCCTTCCGGTGGTTGCCGTCAGTATCCACGTCGACTATAATCAATTATTGCGACGGATTACCGGACGCCGGAATTGTCCTGTCTGTCAGACCATCTACAACGTCTATTCCAAGCCTCCCCGCGTGGAAGGCATTTGTGATGTTGAAGATGCAGCTCTGGTTCAGCGAGCCGACGACATTGAGCAGGTCTTTGCGGAGCGCATGCGCGCCTATTCCGCCCAGACGGCGCCTGTGGTCGATCACTACCGGACTTTGGGACGTTTCGAGGAAGTGGATGGAGACCGGCCCATCGATGTAGTAGCTGCCGGAATTGTTGCCGCCGTGGAAAGGCTGCGCGCAAGCTAGCGCGGTCGACCGGCGAGTTTGTGTGTTTGAAAGGCAAGTTCGTAGTTCTCAGTTCATGGTTTTCAGTCTCGCGGGCAACTGCGCGGAGAATACTACGAACTAAAAACTGTGAACTGTGAACTGGAGTTTCGTGGCGGTCGTACTCAAGTCATCGCAAGAGATCGATAAGATGCACCGCGCGGGCCGGGTTGTCCGCGAGGTGCTCGAACTGGTACGCAGCCTTGTAAAGCCTGGCGCGACCACGCTCGACCTTGAGAACGCGGCCGAGAAGAAGATGAAGGAACTCGGCGCGAAGCCGGCCTTCAAGGGGTATCACGGGTTCCCGTGCGTGCTTTGCACGTCAGTGAACAGCGAGGTGGTGCATGGCATCCCCTCGGCAAAGCGGGTTCTGAAAGAAGGCGATATCGTCTCAGTGGATTGCGGGGCGATCATCGACGGCTACTATGGCGATGCGGCCATCACCGTGCCGGTGGGCGAGAAGATCCACCCCGATACGGCGCGCCTGTTGCGGGTGACCGAGCAGTCGCTCCAGTCGGGCATTGCCGCCGTGAAGCCGGGGGCGACGCTGGGCGATATCGGCGCCGCGGTGCAATCGGTAGTTGAGGCGGAAGGTTTTTCAGTAGTACGGGATTTTGTGGGCCACGGTATCGGGTCGCATATGCACGAAGATCCGCAGGTGCCGAACTTCGGTGAAGCGGGGCGCGGCATGAAACTGCGGACGGGCATGGTGATTGCCATCGAGCCCATGGTGAACGCCGGCAAGCCGGAAGTGAGGGTGCTCAAAGACGGCTGGACGGCGGTTACCGACGACGGAAGCATGAGTGCTCATTTCGAGCACACGGTGGCTGTAACCGACACCGGGGCAAGAATTCTGACCGAGTAGCGATACCCGGTCCAAAACATCGCGGTGCGCAGGCAGCGCGAGAAGCGGGAAACGGTTTGTCGAAGGAAGACGCGATTGAGGTCATGGCAACGGTCATCGAGACGTTGCCCAATGCCATGTTCAAGGTGAAGCTCGAGAACAACCACGAGGTTCTCACCCATGTATCGGGAAGAATGCGGAAGAACTTCATCCGTATCCTGCCCGGGGACCGCGTGGCCGTGGAGCTGAGCCCCTACGACCTGAATCGCGGTCGGATTGTGTACAGGTACAAGTGACTAGTGGCTGGTTAGTGATTACTGACCACTAAACACTAGCCACTAACCACTAACTTTTGAGAAGGGCAACAAAGCAATGAAGGTCCGAGCATCGGTAAAGAAGATTTGCGTGAAGTGCAAGGTCATCAACCGCCGCGGGGTGGTCCGCGTGATCTGCGAGAACGCAAAGCACAAGCAGCGCCAGGGCTAAGTGGGACTGGCTGGAATCGGGAACTCCACGGCGAGTTCTTAGTTCACAGTTCGTAGTTCACAGCCGGAATACCAGGAAGCGGAAACTGTGAACTGCGAACTAAGAACTGTGAACTTCCCAGGGGCTAGTTAGCTTGAGTCAAGGCTTGCGATGAACCCCGGAAGATCTCCGAGTTAACCCGTGCGAACCGGCTGAGGCCGGAGGGCACATAACAGGAAGCAGCAAAGGAATCTCAATGGCACGTATTGCTGGCGTCGATCTGCCCCGCAACAAGCAGGCCCGGATCGCGCTCACGTACATTTACGGCATCGGAGATCCCCGCTCGTTGAAGATCCTGGAGAAGGCAAATGTGGACGCCTTCAAGAAGGTTCAGGATCTCGGCGAAGACGAGGTGAACCGCATCCGCCAGGTAATTGAGGACGAGGGTGAAGTCGAGGGCGATCTCCGCAAGGACGTCCAGATGCACATCAAGCGCCTCATCGACATCCAGAGCTATCGCGGCAGCCGGCACCGCCGGTCGCTTCCCGTTCGCGGGCAGCGGACCCACACCAACGCCCGTACCCGCAAGGGCCCGCGTAAGGGCACCGTGGCCAACAAGAAGAAAGCGACGGCGAAGACCTAATGGCAGAACAGAAAAAAGCCGCAGCCGGCAAGCCCGGCAAGGCAGGCAAGAACAAGAAGTTCAAGAAGCGCGAGCGCAAGAATGTTCCGTTCGGCGTCTGCCATATTCAGGCCTCGTTCAACAACACGATCGTCACGATCACGGACCAGATGGGCAACACGCTGAGCTGGAAGAGCTCGGGGTCGCTTGGCTTCCGCGGCTCGCGCAAGGGCACTCCCTTTGCGGCGCAGCAGGCGGCTTCGAATGCGGCCAATATGGCCCGCGATCACGGCCTTCGTGCCGTGGATGTACGCGTAGCAGGTCCGGGATCGGGCCGCGAGTCCGCGATCCGCGCTCTCGCCGCCGCGGGCATCGAGGTCAAGTCGATTCGCGACGTAACGCCGGTGCCGCACAACGGCTGCCGCCCGCCGAAGCGTCGCAGAGTATAAACGGATGAACCCAACTGCGGAATCGGCAGGGCCTCCGCCGCTCGCAGAGCTAACGCCCATGGCCCACGTATCGGACGTGGCTCGTTCGCTCGAGTGGTATGCGCGGTTGGGTTTCACGTTGATGCATAGCTTTACGCCGCCGGATCGTCCGCTGCAATGGGCGCATGTGCGAAACGGCGGCGCAGATCTGATGTTGGTGCGATCCGGTCGCGCAATGAATCCGGACGCCCAGGACGTTTTGTTTTACCTGTACGCCAAAGGGGTTGCGGCGTATCGCGAGTGGCTTCTGGCTCAGGGCCTGAAGCCCGGCGAGCTGAAGTTCCCGCCATATGCAGTACATGGCGAGTTTCGCATCGATGACCCCGATGGGTACTGCCTGCTGGTTGGAGACACCGAGCAGCAGAACTAACAGAAGGATGAAACCGGGATGAAGGGAAGCCAGTCCTGTAAACCGGTTCACAACAAGGAGAAGAAATGGCTCGTTATACCGGAGCAGTCTGCCGCCTTTGCCGCCGCGAGGGCACCAAGCTTTTTTTGAAGGGCACCAAGTGCCACTCCGATCGTTGCCCGATCGAGAAGCGCAACTTTCCTCCCGGGCAGCACGGCAAGGACCGCAAGGCCAAGATCGTGGGCTACGGCCTGCAACTGCACGAAAAGCAGAAGGCCAAGCGCATGTACTTCACGCTCGAAGGCCAGTTCCGCGAGTACTACGAGAAGGCCAACCGCGCGACCGGCGTCACCGGAGAGCTGCTGATTCAACAATTGGAGCGCCGCCTCGACAACGTGGCCTATCGCCTCGGTTTCGCGATTTCGCGCCGCCAGGCCCGCCAGGTCGTTCGTCACGGCCACGTGCAGGTCAACGGAAGAAAGGTCAACATCCCGTCGTACCAGGTGAACGCCGGCGACGAGATCGCCATCCGCGAGGGCGCGAAGAAGCTCGTGATCGTGGAACAGGGAACCCAGTATGCCGCGCAGAACCCCGTTCCGGCGTGGCTCGAAGCCAACTTTGAAAACATGTCGGGCCGCGTGCTGCACCTGCCCAAGCGCGCCGACGTCAACCTGCCGATCAACGAACAGCTGATCGTCGAACTGTACAGCAAGTAAGCCAGTTCACAGTTCGCGGTTCACAGTTGTCAGCCACCCCGGCACGCCAACTGTGAACTGTGAACCAAGAACTACGAACTCAACGCAAAGGAGAACTTGCGCGGCCGCCGCAAAATGCATCGCGACGTACCTGCCGCGCGGGAAACGAGAGACGAATATGCTTTGGAGAGGATTCCAGAAACCGAAGCGCCTGGCAGTCGATGCCGAGACGCTGACTGAAACCTACGGCAAGTTCAGCGCCCAGCCGTTCGAGCGCGGATTTGGCACAACCATTGGCAACGCTCTGCGCCGCACCCTGCTCAGCTCCATTGAAGGCGCCGCAGTCACCGCCGTTCGCATTGAAGGCGTGCTCCACGAGTTCCAGTCCATCGCCGGCGTGGTCGAAGACGCGACCGACATCATTTTGAATCTCAAGCAGATTCCATTCAAGCTCGCGGGCGAAGGCCCCAAGGCGCTCTACCTGCGCGCCGAGCAGCCCGGCGTCGTGACCTCCGGCATGATCGAAGCCGACGGCGACGTCGAGATTCTCGACAAGAGCGTGTACATCGCCACCGTGTCCGAAGGCGGCAAGCTCGAGATGGAAATGCGCCTCAAGCGCGGCCGCGGTTATGTTTCCGCCGACAAGAATTTCGACGGCGATCTCGGCCTGGGCTTTATTCCCGTGGACTCAGTGCACTCGCCCGTGCGCCGTGTGAACTACGCCGTGGACGCTGCGCGTCTCGGCCAGATCACCGACTATGACAAGCTTGGGCTCGAAGTGTGGACCAATGGGGCAGTGCTGCCCGCCGACGCCGTCGGCCTCGCGGCAAAGCTCCTCAAGGACCACATGAACATCTTCATCAACTTCGAAGAGGAGATTGAGACCGACACTCGCAGCGACGAGAGCCGCGTGATGCTTCGCAACGACAATCTCAATCGCTCCGTCGAAGAGCTGGAGCTCAGCGTTCGCAGCTACAACTGCCTGAAGAACGCCAACATTCAGACCATTGGCGAGCTCGTGCAGAAGACTGAAGCCGAGATGCTCAAGACCAAGAACTTCGGCCGCAAGAGCCTGAACGAGATCAAGGAGATCCTCGCGCAGATGGGCCTGAGCCTGGGCATGAAGATCGACGATCAGGGCAACGCGGTTCCGGGACCGACGAGCATTCCTCCCGCCGCCGCGCTGGCCGCCAGCTACAACCGCTACGACGACGAAGACGAGCCGCTGGATTCGGTGGATCTTCAGTTGCCGACAGAGACAGAGAATTTCTGACAGTGATCAGTGGTCAGTTGTCAGTGATCAGCTAGCTGAGAGCAATCCGGCTGGCTGGTCACCGGCAGAAAGGCCCCGGAACAGATCACTGAACACTGACCACTGAGTCGAAAGAGAGTTTCACCATGCGCCATCGCAATGCAGGATTCAAGCTCGGACGCAACACCAGCCACCGTCGCGCGCTGCTGCGCAACCTGGTCACGTCCGTTATCGTGGAAGATCGCGTCGAGACCACCGTGGCCAAGGCCAAGGCCGTGCGTCCGCACGTTGAAAAGATGATCACACTGGGCAAGAAGGGCGATCTGCACGCGCGCCGGCAGGCGCTCGCCTTCCTCCAGACCGATTCGGCTGTGACGCGGCTGTTCGAAACGGTCGCGCCGCGCTACGGCGACCGCCAGGGCGGCTACCTGCGCATCGTGCGCACGGGCTTCCAGCGCGGCGACGGCGCGGAGAAGGCCTTTATCGAACTTCTGGGCGCCGAAAAGCAGCTCGAGGTCAAGCGCAAAAAGCGCGAAGAGGTCAAGGCCAAGAAGCGCGCCGAGCTCGAGAAGCAGCTCGAAGAGTCGAAGAAGGAAGAAGAAGCCGAAGGCGGCGACGAGCAGGCTGCTTAGGTTTCGCGGGGCAGGCTCATTCGGCGGCATCGCGTGATCTGCGCGAGTGTTCGCCGTTCCCTTTGATCCGCAACGGGCGTCCACTTCAACGGATGCCCGTTTTGCTTTTGCATTGGAGTGGTTTTCCAGCCTTCCGAACTCCGTTGTGGTATCCCCAAGCCGGAATTTTTATTTCGGCTCCGTACCCAGCGGCTGTTTCTTCTTGTCGGAGGCATCGGTCTCGCGCGCCTGCGCATCGAGCCCATGCGTCGGGTCCTTGTGGAACAGCTTGCGCGAGATGTCGGGCCAGAACTCGTCGAAGACCCCGCCCGCCATACCTTCAACCGTCACGATCAAGCCGCTCTCGACGGTCTGTTCCCATCCCGAATTCTGCCCCGGGTAGTACAGATTCGAGATTGCGCCGGCGATGAGATTCCCGCCGACGTTCGAGTAATTCGGCTCCCAGCGCCGGCTGTTGTCGTGCTTGCACATGAAGGTAGTCGACATGGCGTACAGCGTCCTGTGGACCGTGCTTCCATGCCCCAACCGGAAATAGCGCGGGTCTTGGTGAAAGATCGCGGGCAGAATGCCGTTGCCGATCATCGCGCCGTCAAACGCGTCGAGGTAGGCGGCGCCGGCGCGCTTGAAGTATCCCTCCGCGCCCCAGCCGAACTCCGGATAGTCGTCGTTGGCTTCGTGATAACCCGCCACGATGAAGGAAATACCGAATGTCGCGGGATCCGTAGCAGACCGGAACGCGAGGCCAATCTTCTGTCCCGCCGTCAGCGAGACCGCATCGCTGCGATACGTGGTGCCGAAATTCGGAAGGACGCCGAGGATTCGCTGTTGCTCTTCCTCCTGAACCTGCTGATGCGCCTTCTGCTCTTGCGTCTGTTCTGCCGCGGCCGGCTGCTGCACCTGATCGGAGGACTGAACCTGCGCACCTGTAGAATCCTGGTTGCTCGATTGGCCGTCAACTTGAGGCGCGGGCGCGTCGGCAAGTGCGGCTGCCGGCGTCTCCTGCGCGAGCGTGCGAAAGGCCCCGCACAACGCCATCAACAGCAGCGCCACAGCTGCTCTCCGGTACAATCTGTTCCCGCGCAAAGAAAAGGCCATCGATTCACCAGCCGAGGGGTTCGCCTCCGATGAATCATCCCGTGCGGGGAGAGACCGACGCCAACCACCTTGGGAAATTTTTCCCGAAGGCACTGAATCGCGCCCACCGGGCCGGAACGGGTTACAGACCGCTCCGACCCCTGTTAGACGCAGAAGTCTCGCGCCAGGAGACAAAAAGAGATTGCCGCCTGCGCAATCTGCAATCCGCCATTCCGCATTATGAATGCAGCGCCCGCCGGCTCTTGATCTCGTTCAGCAGCAGCTCGACCTTGTCCTGGTTCTCGAGCGTCTTGAACTTGTCTTCGAGCGACTCGGGGACCAGCACTTCGGCGCTCGCCGCATTCTCGGCCGACTCGACGTGCACACGGCTCTTCAGCCGCTCCATGGTGTGCTCCTGCCCGTTGCCCACGGACTGCCGCACCTTTGTCGCGCGGCCTACGACTTTCGCGCGGCGGTGCTCGGCGATGAGCATCTCGCTGTGCGCGCGGGTCTCGCTCAGCTTCTGGTCGAGCTTGCGCAGCGCCTGGCGCAGGTTGTCCGCTTCATGCTTCTGGTCCTCAGCCTGCGAAGCAAATCCGTGCATGAGCTGCTCATGGCTCAGGGCCCGCTCGATTGCAGCGCGTGCCAGATCGTCGTTGCCCTTGTCGACGGCGAGCTCCGCCTTGCGCCGCCACTCTGCGGCCTGCTCTTCATGTTCCTTGCGCTTCTTTTCGAGCAAATGCTCGTCCGCGATGGCGATGGCCACCTGCGTCTTGACCTGCATGAGCTGGTTCTCCATGTCGAGGACAACCTGCTTGAGCATTTTCTCCGGATCCTCGGCCTTGTCGACCAGGTCGTTGAGATTTGCACGCAACAATGTGCTTACGCGATCTAGTAATGCCATAACAACCTCCGTCTCTACCTCTGGTCCGGCTTCTCCCCTGCCGGAATTACAACTTTGCGGGGTGCCCCAGGTCTCCCGGTTTTGGAGACCTGGGATACCGCTTCCGTTATGCGGCCAGTGCGGCGTTTTCCCGCCCCTGACCGCTCATCACTCGCCACTATTTCTTCGCCTCGCCATTCACATCCGGCTTCTGGCGGATCGCCTGCACGTTCGACATCAATTGCTTGATATCCATGCCGCTGAGCGCCTCGAACAGCGCCGGTACCTGCGCGGCGATCTTCGTCATGTCCCCGGTGATCTTGTTCACGCCCGCTGCGCCGTCGCCCCCTGTGGAGACGATCGTGATCTTGTCCACCTTCGCGAGCGGCTCGGCCATGGCGCGCACAACGTCGGCCATGTTGGTAAGCAGCTTGTCCACCACCGCGGCCTGGTTCCACTCCTGGTAGGCCTCGGCCTTCACGTTCATGGCCTTGGCTTCGGCCTCGCCCTTCTGGAAGATGATGGACGCTTCCGCTTCGCCCTGGGTGCGGATGGCGGCAGCGCGGCCTTCAGCTTCAGCGGTGAGGCGGTTCTTCTCTGCCGCGGCCATGTTCTCAATGCGCTGACGCTCGATTTCCGCGCCTTTCAAAACCGTAGCGATCAGTTCCTTCTCATGGCGCAGAATCTCGGCTTCCTGAACTTTGATCTGGCCTTCCTTCTCGACCTGCTGCACCTTGACCTGCTCGGCGGTTACCTGCTGCAGGATCACGTTGGTTTGCAACTCGTAGGCCTTGTCGGCCGAGGCCTGCTGACGGCGGCTCTGCTCGGCGAACTGCGCCTTCTTGATATCGAGGTCGCGCTGCGCCTCTGATTGCCGCGCCATCGATGCGGTCTCGGCGATCACGCGCTCCTGGTCCGCCTGCGCCTTTGCCACCGCGGCTTCCCTTTGCGCATTCGCCCGCTGGATCGCTGTGTCGCGCTCCGCCTCCGCCGTTGCCACATCGGCGTCGCGCTTGATGCGGGCCACGTCAGGCCGGCCCATGTTCGCGATGTACTCGTTCTTGTCGCGGACTTCCTTGATCGTGAACGAGATGACCTCGAGGCCCATCTTGCTCATGTCATCGGCACAGGTGGCGCGCATGCGGTCGCCCACCATCTCGGGCTCTTTCACGATCTGCTCGACCGTGAGCTGGCCGATGATGCCGCGAAGGTGGCCTTCCATGACGAGCCGAATGAGGGCTTCGCGCTGCTGCGGCTGCTTCGTGAGGAACTGCTCGGCCGCGGTGAGGATCGATGCCTGGTCGCTGCGGACCTTGATCTGCGCGACAGCTTCAACGGTGACGGCCACGCCCTGCTTGGTGTAGAGGTCCTGCTGCGGAGCCACATCGAAGCTCATCAGCTCAAGACTCAGTTCGCGGCAGTTCTCCACCATGGGGAAGATCACGGTGCCGTGCCCCTTGATCACTCTGGGCCCGCGGAACCCGTACACAATGAGCGCCTCGTTCGGCCCAGCCTTGCGATACATCCTGGCCAGAATGCCCATCAGGATGATCAGCACCAGTACGCCAATTCCGACAAAGAGAATCATTTCAGGTGTCATTGCAATCCCGGCCCTTTCGCCCGGGAGCTTCGTATGGTTAATGGTTGAGTGTTGCGCTGCTTCGCCCTTTCACTCCTTACTTGTCGACCCGTTGGCTGGTTGACCTCTTGCGTGGAAACAGCTTGGCCACGAGGCCCAGCAGAAAGATCGCTACCAGGATGGCCATATCCGTAATCAGCACGGTCGTGTCGCTTGGCATTCGATCCCGGTCCTTCGTCCGGGCCGGCGGATTTCCGGCGCTCGCTCCTGCATTGCAGCCGGATTTCCGCCATGGGTTGCGTTGGATGACCTCATTGCCGCAGTTCAGCTCTTCGCAGTCAGATTCGATCTCGAAGCATTGAAACTAGGAGCTGGCAGCCTTGGTTTGGCCTACGCCGTCGGCGATTTCCTGCCACTTGCGCACGTAGGCGATTCCCTTTTCGTAGCGGACGACGAAGACCTCTTCCTGTTTGGGAATCGCCTCGCCGTCCTCCGAACGCGCAGGCGCCGAAATCCGCGCGCCCAGTTGCTCGTACACAATCTCGCCGGTTCCGCCGGCGCGGATGGGCGACGTCACATGCCCGACGGCGCCCACGACCTCCGTTTCATCCGCGGTGAGTTCGTGCTCGTGCGGCATGAGCACGCGGGTGAGGAAGAGAAAGATGATCGCTCCTCCCGCGACGCCGCAAACGGCGGCCAGCAACAGCACGACCCCGGTAACAAACGCGCCGTGCTTCGTCAGCAGGTATCCCGCCGCGCCGAACCAGCAGAGAAAAACCATGACCGAAAATGCGTTCCACCACGGGACAGTGCTGCCGCTGCCGGCTCCTCGCACACCGCTTGCGCCGTGCGGAATGTGCGCGTGGGGCGCGTGAGGAAGATGGACATGCGGCGCATGAGGAATATGCACGTGCCCGCCAAAGTGCCCCATGCCGCCCAGCAGCGATACGATGCTCAGCATCAATCCGGCAAGGAAACAGACAAGATAAAAGGTGATCATTTGTGCGCTCCCCTTTTCGTTCCGCGCTTACCGGTTTTTTCGGCTCCGGTTGCGCTTTCCCGGCTCGCTGGTCCCTGGTCCCTGGTGCCTGATCCCTGTTTTCTCAATACCTCGTTCAGCCGCGGCGCCAGGCCCGGCGTTTCGAGAATCGCCTCGAGCAGCAGCAGGCAATCGCGCGTGTGATCGTGCCGTGCAATCGTCAGCAGCGCCTGCTTCAGCTCGGGGTCGCGGCGAAAACGCTCCGCGCCTCCAACGAGCCACATGTCGAGCTTGTCTTCGAGATTGCGCAGCGCGCTCTGCAGCTCCGGCGAGTAGCCATCCGGGTCGTCCACCAGGTAGCCCGGGTGCACCTTGAAGAACGCCGAGAGGATCTGGCGCGTTGTGTTCGTAAGGTGCGGGCGCGCGCCGCTCTCAATTTGAGAGAGATAGCTCTGGCTGAGCTTCGACCCGGTTTCGGCCTCGATGGCGCGGGCGACTTCGGGCTGGCTCAGGGCGCGGTTCAGGCCTCTCAGGCTGCCTTCCACTTCGCGCAGGTAGCGGATTTTTTCGCCCAGCTTCATGGAGCCCTGCCCGCGATGGAGGATCGTTCTGGATTTTCCTCTATCGCAATTTGCAATAACTCTATTGCGATTTGCAATAGAAGTCAAGAGGAATCTTTTGAGGCCGCGGGCCGCTCGCTAATTACAAGGTTTAAGCCTCTGAAAATAGGACGGTTGACGCGCACCGTGTCCTGAATCCTTTGCGATAGGAACCCTGCCGCCCTCTGCCCCTTTGTCCCTCTGTCCCTATGTCCCTGTTTTTCTGGTCCCTGTGTTTCGAGCATCCAACCCCACGAGGAGCTCTCTATGCCCAACCCCATCGTCTACTTCGAGATCACCGGCAAAGACACGGCTTCGCTTGAGGACTTCTACCGCGCCGTCTTCGACTGGCAGCTCACGCCGGCAGGCGACACCTACTCGCACGTGCAGGCCGGCGGCGGCGTCAACGGCGGCATCGGCCGAGCGATGGATGGCGGCGCGGGGCACGTGACGTTCTACGTGGAAGTGGCGAATATCGAAGAGACGCTCGCGGTGGTCGAGGGGCGCGGCGGTCAGCGTGGGTCGGGGCCCGAGCAGATGCCGAACGGGCCGCTCATCGCCATGTTCACCGATCCCGACGGGCGTGCGGTCGGCCTGATTCAGGCGGGGACGCTGCGCGCCGGATGACGCTTCGAAGCGCCAGGCGAACTGTGAGCATTGCGCCCGAGTATTTCGTCACACCGCCGCGAAGTCGATGAACCCGCGCGCCGGATCGGTGCCGACCAGCTTGGCTGTCAGCCTGTCGCCCACGTCGAGGCCCTTGCCGCCGTGCACGAGCTTGCCCTCGACGTGCGGATCGATGGCGCGTACGAAGATGCCGTAGTCGTTCACTCCCGTCACGATGGCGCGGAAGTTCTGCCCGATGCGAGGATGCAGCACCACCGCGGCAATGCGCTTCTGCATCTCGCGCTCCACCTTGCGTGCCTGATCCTCCATCTGCGTGCAGCGCGCGGCGATTGCGGCAAGGTCGTCGTCGGAGTAAGGCGGAGGCTGCTTTGCGAGCATCGCTTTCGCGATGCGCTGCGACACCATGTCGGGAAAGCGGCGGTTGGGTGCGGTCGAATGTGTGTAGTCCGGTATCGCCAGCCCGAAGTGTCCGGGTGATTCCTCCCCCGGTTTCACCAGCACATACTCGCCGGGCCCCATCAGCTTGATCACTCCCAGCGAGAGGTCGGGGAAATGGTCGGGATCCTTCTTCTTCTGCTCGAGCAGAAATTCGTTGAGCGCCTTTGAATCGGGCTCAGCCGGCAGCTTCGTTCCCAGCCCCGCGGCCAGCTCGACGATGCGGTCCCAGCGTTTGGGCGTGCGCACCACGCGCCGGATCGATGCCACGTTTGCATCGTGGAGCGTCCGTGCGCCGACGCCGTTGGCGGCGACCATGAACTCCTCAATCAGCGAGGTGGCGCGGTTCTTTTGAAGGCGCGCAAGGTTAACGACCTCGGAGCCCTCCATCACCGGATGAGTCTCGACGGTTTCAAGATCGAGCGCCCCATGCTGGAACCTGTTGCCGACCATGCGCTGCGCGGCCTGGTCCTGGAGCTTGAGCTGCGCCGCAAGGTCGCGATTCGCAGCCACCTTCGCGGGAGCGGGCCCGCGGCTTTCGAGCCATGCGCCCACCGCGTTGTACGTGAGCTGCGCGCGATTTCGCACCAGCCCGCGGTAGACCTTGCCGTCCGACACATCGCCGTTCTCGTCCACGGCGAACTCGATGATCAGAGCAGCCCGCTCTTCGTTCTCGTTGAGTGAGGTTGCACCCTCCGACAGCTCCGGCGGCAGCATGGGAAACACCTTTACGCCGGTGTAGACGGAAGTTGTTTCGCTGCGCGCATGGGTGTCGATCACTGTGCCGGCGTGAACCCGCGAGTCCACGTCCGCGATTCCCACGAGGACGCGGATGCGCCCGTCCGGCAGTTGCTCGGCCCATTCGATCTGGTCGAGATCTTTCGAGGTGTCGTTGTCGATCGACGACCACAGGAGGCTGCGCAGGTCCTGGAATTCGCTGGAGGACGAAGGCGAGGCCGACGGAGGAGTATTGTCTTTCAGAATTGCGGTAAGTTCCGCGTCCGTGCCTTCCGGAAAGTCCGGCTGAAAACCGTGCTCGAGCATCGCGGAATGAGCCGCGGCCACAAGGTTAAAGTGCAACGGCTGGGTCGAGTGCATTCCCGGGGCTCCTGACATGTATGGCCAGCCTATCACCTGGCCGGACCGGCCGGTACCGACGTGCCCGTTGCTCCGGGAGCCAGCACGTTGACCAGCAGGTAAGCCGAGTGGCTGACGACTGTGTTGTCGATGTAGGCGGCCGCGGTGATTGTGACGGTAGTCTCACCGAGCGGCGTGCCGGTTGCATTATTGGCTGCCGCGCCGCTCACGCTCGTGCAGCCGATTCCGGCAGCACTGAGCCCGGCAAGCAGAAGGACCAGAATGAGTAACTTTCGGCCGCGCTCGGTGAAGACGCGCACCCGTTTTCCCCATGGAAGGAGCAGGAACAGGAGCGCGGCAAAAGCCGTGCCCCCCGCGGCGCCGGGCCAGAGAGGAGCACGATTGCGCGCGGTGGTAGCAGGACCGCCTGTCAGATACGTGGTAATGGTGAAGGTGGCCGTTCCCGTGGGCGTGACCTGCTGCGGACTGGCCGTGCACGTCATGTCGTCCTGCGGAGGCGTGTTGCAGACCACGCTGATGATGTTGTTGTAGCCGCCGAGTCCGGTAACGACGTACGAGAATGTTCCCGACTGTCCCTTGTTGATGTCCAGGTCAGCAGGCGGGTTGTTGAGACCCGGCGCCAGCGAGAAGTCCTGGATCGTCACAGTCACGGCGTTGGATGTGGCGGCAGCATAGAACAGGTCGCCGACATATGCCGCAGTGATCGTGTCCTGGCCCGCCGGCAGCGTTGCAAACAGCAGTTGCGCCATCGATGTGTTGTTCGGCCCGGCAGAGAGCGCAACTGTCCCCATGATCGTGGTCCCGTTGTAGAAGACGATGTTGCCCGTCGGGTTCTGTTCCGCGGCGCTCGCGGGCGCTACCTGCGGCGTAACCGTCGCGGTGAACGTGATCACCTGGCCGGGCCCGGCTGTTGTGGGAGTCGCGGTGAGCGCCACCGTGACCGGGAAGAGGACCGGTTTGAGGGTGATCGCATTCGACGTGCTCGTGCTCCAGTTGCCGTCGCCCGAGTACATCGCCGTGATGACGTGCGTTACCGTGTTCGACAAGTTCACGTTGGGAAGGGTCGCCGCATTCGCCGCGACGGTGACGGTGCCCAACTGCGCCGTGCCGTCGAAGAACGTTACCGTCCCGGTAAACGTGTTGGTCGCACCGGCCACTGGGCTGGCGGCCGCAATAGTAGCCGTGAAGCTCTCCGGCGTTCCGGGGGTGAGCGTTGGCGGAGTCGCCGTGAGCGTGGTGACCGTGGCGCCCATCGCGGAGTTCACCGACACCGCTGCCGACGTGGAAGTGGCGTAGTTCGCATCGCCCGCATAGATCGCCTGCAGGTTGTGCGGCCCGGTGCTGTTCACGGTGACGTTGAAGCTGGCCGAGGCGTTTCCTCCCGTTGTTGCGAGGGTTGAGTTGGCGTACGGCGTTCCATCCAGTGTCAGCGTGACCTTCCCCGTCGGGACCGCTGTTCCCGCGGGCGGTGTGCCCACCGTGACCGCCACCGTCACAGGGAAGGCGACACCCACCGCAGGCGTGGTCGTAGAAGGCGCCACGGTCGTCGTCGTTGAGCTGGGCTGGATGTTCACCGTCAGCGCCTGCGAATTCGCCGTGCCATAGGTGCTGTCGCCGCTGTACTTCGCCTGAACGCTGTTACCGTTGACCGGCAGCTGGCCAGTCTCCGTCACCGACGCGGTCCCACTCACGAGCGCTACCGGCGCCGGATTGATGTTCGATCCCGTGGCCTGGTCGAAGAAGTTCACCGTTCCGGTTGGCGTGGCTCCGCCGGTCGTGGAGGCCACCGTCGCTGTGAAAGTGATTGTCGCCGAGGGATTGTAGGTCGCGTTTGCCGCAATCGGCGAAACGGCCAGGGCCACTGAAGCGTTTCCAGTTTGCCCGCCCACTGAGACGGACTGCGATGTCGAGGTGGAATAGTTCGCGTCGCCGGCGTAGATCGCCTGCAGATTGTGCTGTCCGCTCTGCACCGTCACGCTGAACGTGGCCGAATACGTTGGCCCGCTCGTGGCCAGCGGCTGGCTCTGGTAGTTCGCGCCGTCGAGCGTGAGTTGCACGCTGCCTGTCGGCGCCGCCGCGCCGGCCGGAGGCGAGCCGACGGTCAAGGCAACAGTCACGTTGAACGCGGTCCCCGGAGTCGGCGTGGTGGTCGAGGGAGTAACCGTCACAGTGGTTGAACTCGGCTGGATGTTGACCGTCAGCGCCTGCGAGTTCTGCGCGGCATATGTCTTGTCGCCGCCGTATTGGGCGATGATGCTGTTGCCGTTTTTGGGCAGGCCGCCTGCGACAGTGACCGACGCGTGCCCGGACGAATCCAGCGTCACCGAGGTGCCGTTGGGCAAATTTGCGCCCGTCGCCTGGTCGAAAAAGTTCACCGTTCCGGTAGGCGTTGCGCCGCCGCTGGTGGATGCGACGGTTGCCGTGAAGGTGACTGAGGCCGACGGATTATAGGTGGCATTCGCCTGGGTGGGCGCGACGGCCAGAGTCACCGTGGCGGTTCCCGCCTGCGCGTTTACAGGAACGGACGTTGAGGTCGAGGTCGCGTAGTTCGTATCGCCCGCGTAGATGGCCTGCAGGTTGTGCGATCCGCTCGCGACCGTCACGCTGAACGTCGCGGATGTTGTCGATCCCGTCGTGGACAGAGGCTGTGTCTGGTAGTTCGCCCCGTCGAGCGTAAGCTGCACATTGCCGGTGGCCGAAGCTGTTCCCGCTGGCGGCGTGCCTGCCGCAAGCGTGACCGTCACATTGAAGGCCGTGCCCGGAGTAGGCGTGGTTGTTGCGGGCGTAACGGTGAGCGATGTCGAGCTGGGCTGAATGTTGACCGGCAAAACTTGCGAATTCTGCGCTGCGTATGTGCCGTCACCGCTGTACTGGGCAACAATGTTGTTTCCGTTCTTCGGCAGCGCACCGACAACCGTGATGGACGCAGTCCCGCTGCCGTCGAGCGCGTACGGGGCTCCGTTCAGGTTGTTTCCGGTCGTCTGGTTGTTGAAGTTGATGGAGCCGGTCGGCGTGGCTCCGCCGGTCCCCGAAGTCACCGTGGCCGTGAACGTAATGGACGCGGAGGGATTGTACGACGACTGGTTAGGCGAAACGGTGAGGGTTACGGTGTTCGCTCCGACGCCCGCAGGCTGCAGGCTTGCCCACGAATTTACGAGCTTCTGCGCGTCAGGCGATCCGAGACCCGTCGCCAGATCGAATCCGGCGTTCGCTTCATACCCGATATGGCCAGTCGTGTTGCAGTCCGGAGTGCCCGCCGCGCACGGCAGCCGCGTGTTGCCCTGCTGAATGTCGCTGAAGATCCCGCTGTGGCTCGAGAGAGCGTATAGGTTCGGCGCAAGATTCCCCTGCGGTTCGTACTTCTGTGCGATGAGCGCCGAGATGCCGCCGAAGATCGCGGCCGCCGCGGACGTGCCTCCGCTTCGCGCGAGATTGCAGCCCGAAGTCCGAGAGGAACCGCTGAAGCAGAAAGCCAGCCCGCGGCTGAATGCGGCATCGACGCCCGCCGGCAGCACGAGATCGGGCAGTGCACGCTGTGTTTGCGCAGCAGGCAGCCCGGTTTGCCATGCGGGTGCGGAATACGTTGCGCTTGCGCCACCGCCGCCTGCATAAGCCGGGTCGCCAATGTTCACAGGCGACCATGCGGAGAGATCTCCCTGCGCCGATGCGAACGCGGCCGCGCCCACCGCGGTGTTCCACGGAGTTGACGCCAGCGCGTTCACTGCGTAGCCGGTGCTAACGGAGGACGTGCCGCCGGCGGCGAAGCAGGCTGCCGCGCCGCTGTCTCCCGAAGCCGCGATTGCCGAGATGCCTTCGGCAGCGGCCTGGCGGTAGATCGCCGCATAAAAGGCCTGGTGCGCGCCGCTCAACGCGGGCTCGCATGCTGAAAAATCAACCACCACGGTGTTCGCAAGCTGCTGATCGACCATTGCCGCGAGCGAAAGATCCACGCCGTCGGTAGCCGCAGTGCTTGCAGCGGGAACCACGATGATGTGTGCGCCGGGAGCGGCAACCCCGGCCCACGAGGCCGCGAGTTCGGCCTCCGCCTGATCGCCGGTGAGCCCCGGATCGGCGCCACCCGGCACAATCTTCACCGGATTTGCGGGGAGCCCGAAGGAGCTGCGGAAGCTGTCGATGTCTGCGCCCTGTATGTTGCTTCGTGCAGCGATGGCGATGCTCTGGCCCGTGCCGGTGGCGCCGGCTGCATGCAGCGCATCAAGGTGAAGCAACTGGGAGACGAGCTGCGGTGTGAGCGCCTCCGCCTGGCTAATGGAAGTTTGGGCGGCAAGAGCGGCGGGCGATGCCTGAACCGCACGCGGAGAAGTGAGCGCAGGGCTCGAGATCGCTCCGTCAAGCGAAACCAGTCCCCGGATCACAGGGACAAGAGGTGCAGGCACGGAGATCGCATCGGACAACGCGTAGCGGGCTGCGCCGGCCTCCGCGAAGGAGTGCACTGAGGTGTTGAAGGTCTGTTCGACCTGGCCAACGGTGCCGGAAAACTCGATCCACCCGCGCCCCGCAGGCAGCGGAGCCACTGCGAATCCCTGGCCGGACAGCCATGCTGCAATCGCATTCACATCGGCCGCGGAGTTGGAGTACGCGTCGGCGAACTGCTGCGCGGTGAGCCAGTGATGGTATTCGCAGGAACCCGGTGTCTGCTGGTTTGTCAGTTCGGTGTCGAGGGCCTGTCTCTGCGCATCCGTTGGAGCAAGCAGCAGCAGCATTCGATTGAGTCGCTGCCCGGCGGGCGCGAGGCCGAGGTCAATGGCGTTCTGCGGCGCGGCAGGTCTGCTTCCCGGCACGGTTGCCAATGCGCTCGAGTCCCAGTCGGCGGACAATCGCGATGCCGGTGCAGCCTGAGTGTGGCTGGCCGCGCATGGTCCATCGGCGCCCCCCTGGGCCGATGCCGCAATGCATGATGCCACAATCAGCGCCAGAGGCAGACTGAACGATCGAAAGTTTGCCATTTTCCTCTTTTGCTTACCCATCCCCGAGTGACTTTGTTCACCGGCTCAAGTTGCGCAGGGCCCCCCACTATGTTCCTGCACCCTATCGTCTGAATGCCCTACCACTTTTCGGTATAAGCGCTGCACATTCGTTGTGTTTGGCCCCGATTGTATCGCGCAGGCGCGGCCAGAGGCATCACTCTTCCGGTGCGCAAAAAATGGTTACTAATTGGTTGTTTACTCGAGGCTGATGGAGTCGGCCGAACGAACGCTTCGGGTGAACGCCGCCCCAGGCCCGTAGAATGCAGTTGACCGCAACACGACGTAAATGGGGGATGCTTTGAAGGCGGGATTGAACCGATTGTTGCGTGGATTGCCGGCGTGCATTGCGCTGGTTGCCGCCTCTGCGCTGGCGGGCGCTCAGAGCGATCTTCCTCGGGCTGCCGTGCAGGATGGCGTGAGCCGGCTCATGGTGCACGGCAAGCCGTTCCTGATCCGCGGTGGAGAACTCGGCAACTCGTCCGCTGGAACCGCGGCGGAGGCCGACGAGATTCTGCCCAGGCTGGCACAGATGCACCTCAATACGGTGCTCATGCCGGTGGCATGGGAGCAGATCGAGCCGGAAGAGGGGCGGTTTGATTTTTCGATTCTCGACCACTGGCTCGATGTCGCGCGGCAGCAGAACATGCGCCTCGTGCTGCTGTGGTTTGGGAGCTGGAAGAACGCCTTCAGCGAGTACGCGCCCGCGTGGGTGAAAGCGGATACGAAGCGGTTTCCGCGGGAAATCTCGGCAGACGGGCTGCCGACGGAGATTCTTTCGCCGCTGGGCGCGGAGACGCAGACCGCGGACAGCCGCGCCTTCGCGGCATTGATGAAGCACCTGCGTGAGCGGGACGCACAACAGCAGACTGTGCTCATGATCCAGGTCGAGAACGAGATCGGTTTTCTCGGGCGCGGCGGCAGGGACAGGTCCGATACCGCGAACCAGCTCTTCGAACAGGCCGTGCCCGATCAGTTGATGCGCGCACTCGCTGCGCGCCGAACGTCGCTCTCGCCGGAGCTGGCGTCGCACTTCAATCCGGCGGGACATGCGTGGCGCGACGTGTTCGGCGACGCGGCCGACGAGGTCTTCATGGCCTGGCACTACGGGCGCTTTGCGGACGCGGTGGCGGCAGCGGGCAAAAAGGAATATGCGCTCCCCATGTACATGAACGCGCAACTTCCCGCGCCGTTTGAGCGCGGCGGCGATTATCCCAGCGGAGGACCGCACCTCTATTTCCAGGATGTGTATCGCGCGGGCGCCCCGGCGATCGACTTCTACGCGCCGGACATCTACTGGCCGAACTTCGAGTACTGGGTCGACAGGTACCGCACCGCCGGCAATCCTGTATTCGTTCCGGAGGCGCGGCTCGCCGGGGGGCAGTACAACGCGCTCTATGTCTATGGCGAGGCGCTCGGCTTCGGGTTCTCGCCCTTCGCCGTGGAGTCGGCTCGCGCGCCAGAAGATCCCAAGGCGGGGCCGGGCCTGGGCGACGTATACGCGGCCATCGAGCACCTGAATGACGACATCCTCGACGCGCAGGCTAGCAAGCAGATTCGCGCGCTGGTGCTGCACGCCGCGAGCGCAAGGCCCATGCAGACGGTCGCGCTGGGAGGCTATCTGTTCGATGCCACCCTGTCGCGGTCGTGGCCGGCGCGCGCGCTCGAGACGGACGACGGCGCGATGATCGTGATCCAGAAAGGCCCCGGGAAAGACGGGCAGGCCGAGTTTCTGGTAGCGGGCAGCGGGCTCACCGTAACGATCACCCGCGACCCCGATACGGACAGCCGCGTTGCCGGAATCGCGAGCATCGAGCAGCTCCGCTGGACCGACGGCAAGTGGTCAACGGAGCGGCGGTTGAACGGCGACCAGAGCAACCAGGGGCGCCAGTTCCAGATGGACGCACACGCCATGCGGGTCTATCGGGTCAAGCTCTACGCCTATCCGCGAGAGGAGCAGCGATAGGCCGACGGCCCGCAGGCGCGAAGCGCGAGGCGTAAAACGGCTCAGGGCAGAAAGCCCGGCTTTGCCAGCTTCGTCGTGTCTGGGAAGAGTGACGGCTTGTTGGTGAGAACTCCGCGCGCCCCGAGCCACAGGTACCGCTGCATGCTGTCTTTCTTGTCGAGGGTCCAGATGTTCACCATGCGAATGCGCCGCATGTTTTGATACCAGACCGCCAGCATCGTTTCCGCATAATAGGTTGTTGCGGCGCACGCTGTGGTGCCGCTTCCGTATATTACGTTGGGGCTCCCCACGTCCTTCCACAGGTGGTTGAGAGTTGCCCTGGCGCCATCCACATCGCCGTTGTCCATGTCCACGCTGAAGTACATCTGCGCCATATACTGCGACGTATTTGCCTGGGCTGCGGCGGCCTTCAGGTACGCCGCGTATGTCCACTTGGGCACTGCGATGACAACGAAGCCTTTGTAGCCCCTCGCAAACAACTGCTGCTCCAGCGCCTGGACGATCTTCACTCCCCCGGCTCTCTGCGCTCCTTCGGTGAGGCGATCGGTATCCACCTTGCTGTCGAGCACGACCATCGCCACCTGCGATGACTTTGATGCGATGAGATTCAGCTGGGAATTGAGCGGCGTGCTGGACTCACAACCCGCGTGCAGGTGCCTGCAGACATGGCTGGCTCCCTCGAACTGTGCGCAGATGCAGTCGCAGATTCCTCCATGAAGGAAATAGAACGGCGTGCCGTCGGAGTGGAAACGCAGGTCCATTTCCACGGCGTTTGCGCCCTGATCGAGTCCCCACAAAAGAGCCCCGGGAGTGTTCACCATGTGAGCGACATTGAAGGTGGGCTGGGTGGGGATCGGCGCCATAGCGCGGTTCTGCGTGGGAGCTTCAGCCCAGCTGAACACACGAAGCCGCTGGGCGGAGTTTCCGTCCATCGTGACAAAGAATTCGCTGTACGAAGTCCCGCTCGACGTGTAGTCGGTGATGATCACCCCGATCGTCGTCGCTGCGTAGATTCTGGTGACCAGGCACCCGCCGCGCTCCGCGCTCGGAACCCAGGTGTCTCCCGGCTGAAGTCCCTCGAAGGTGTCGGATTTGCAGGCCGCATACTTCACCCCGCCGTGGATGATTGTTCCTGACAGATTGGTCAGCTTTACCCGAGGGTATGCATAAGCGGTAACGGAGCCGAGCAGAGCGACGCCTGCCAGAACACAACCGTACGCAACAACTGAAACACGTTGGGACATAGGGCCCTCCAAGGCAACTTCGTTCATTCGCGGATCTGGGGAAAGGCACCGACCCGTTCCGGGGCGGCTTCAATAGATTTCGGGGAAGCCGAACCGATGCACAGTGCGGAAAGTGACAACACGTTACCCAGTTACCGGGAACCCGTCAAGCAGTTTCGTTGCAAGGGATCGATTGCGGGCGTTGAGCCGCCTCGAATGCTTAGCCTCACCCGCGGGATCAGCAGCCCCTCAAGCCGCAGGCTTTTTCCGTGCCCGCTCGTGGTGCCGGACACTTCGAAAGTGCGAAATTAGGGCCGCCACCTTGCGGTTTTGGCAGGTGGCAAGCAGCATCTTCGATTGCATTCTAAGTCTCAAATCAAGGGTGCTGCCGGGGTGAGGCGCCGCAGGATGTGGCGCGGGTAGCGGTTTGCGGCGGCCGGAGTCGGGTCGCGGGACGATTCGGGGAACACACCTGTCGGCGCAAGTCTGGTCCACAGAAGATGCGTGTGCTCGACGCCGGAGCCGGAAGTCTGCGCTCTCGATGCGCGCGCGGGAGAGGGGTCGCTTGAGCGGAACGACGGCGATTACGGTGCGCGCGCTGGCGTATGGGGGCAGATATATCGGCAAGCCTGTCGGGTTTGCCAAGGTGGAGATCTTCGGGCCGCATTGCTCCGAGCCGCTGGCGCAGGGGCTCACCAACCAGGGGCTGGCGCCGGGCACCGACGGATCGGGCGTGACGCAGCTGATCATGGGCCAGCGCTATTTCTGGGGTACGCCCTTCAATTCCGAACAGGCCACCGCTTTTACGGCCGAGATCCCGCTCGAAGAACCGGCGGTGCTCGAGTTCGTTGCCACGTCCATGGCCGACCCGCGGATCAAGGTGCAGTGCTCGCGGCTGGCGGCGCCGGGCGTGGCCCTGATGGGAAGCCGGGCGGTAGTACTGATTCTCCACGGGCTGTTGACCGACCTGCTGGCTCCGGCCACGGGAATCCAGGTGAACGAGGGCTCGAGTCTCGAGATTACCGCCAGGGTGCGCCTGATGTGCGGAAGCAGGATCGAAGACCATTTCTGGCCGGTGACAAGTTTCGATGTGCGGGCGCTCATTCTGCATGAAGGCATGCAGCAGAGATTGACCTTGAATTACACGGGCACCCCGAGCGTATTTGCGGCGGCCTACCGCTTCACAAGTCCGGGAACATACCGGATCTGCGTACAGGCCACCGAGGCGGATGGGAACCTCGGGAGGAGCAAGACCGTGGAAGTGATCGTGAAGTAGCCCAACGTGAGGCGCGGCGCCAGATTGGGCGCCACTGGCGTTGACCTTGTGAATGATGATAGCTATCCTGATAGACACGGGAAGTGTGTACGCGGGAACTGCGAAACCCCGGACAAGCTGACCGGAGAATAAATACCCCCCCCCACCCCCCTATAAAATTTCCTGCGAGTAAAATAGCAATGTTAAGTTATTAAAAAGAAATGGTTTATAAAAAACCATGCTCAACCGAACGGTCCGGTCAGCAATTCCTCTGCATACGGCTCATTTGCTCTATTATCTTGCGGTTAACGCATCAGATGGCAGGCGCAGCTTTGCTCGTTTTGAAGCGCTTAAGTGGGGCTTATCGCCTTTTTTCGCCGCTCGGAGACGCCGTCTCTGAACATGTTCTAGACTTGGGCAATCAGATTCCCAAAAATTCCCCGGAGGCGATCCCAGTGAACGACTGGAAACTTGCGCAGCGCGACCCCTCGGAGCAACTCGCCAAACTTCACTTCTTCTCCTATACAAAGAAGCATCCTGCCGGCGACATCGAAGCCCGCATCACGGTCAAGGAATTCGCCTCCGCCAAAACCAGCGACATGCTGTTCTTCGCCCAGGCCGACCTCGAGTTGAACCAGAAGGCCATGAGCTTCCGCCCGTGCGGCTGGCACGAGACTCTTTTCGGCGCGCTCACAGACTGCCTCCGCAACCTGCGCAAATTCGAGTATGAGGGCGTTGAAGCCGGCTGCGGTCCCGCCGCGGACTGAAGGGCGACGCCGCAGCAAAGAGAGTTGGCAAGTCAGTCCGTACACGGATGAACGTCCGCCGGCGGCGCTCAGGATGCTGGTGAGTCCAATTCGGGCCCGCCGCGTCCAACCTGTGAACTTCCCCGATTCCGCGCTTCGAAGATTGCCCTTGAATTGACGAACGCAAATGAGATTCGCGCTATCTTAGATAGAGAATCATGTATTCGGACCGTAGTAACCGCGGCGAAAAGCTCTCCGGACTGAAATCCACCACGGTGCAGTACGGCATCTTGTTGATGATGCTGGCGCTGGCGGCGGGGCTTTGGCGTCTGCAGGTGCTCGGCGCGACCAACTTTCGTGAATTGGCGGAGCAGAACCGCATCCGCAAGGTGCCCATCATGGCGCCGCGCGGCAAGCTCTTCGACCGCGAAAACCGGCTGATCGTGGACAATTATCCGTCGGTTTCATGCTTCCTCGTGCGGGAGCAGAACAAGAACGTGGATGCCGACCTGCCCATCATTGCGCAGGGGTTGCACCTCGACCTCGCGCAGCTCAAGGCGACTCTGAAGCGCTTCAAGCTGGAACCGGGTTATCAGCCGATCCCGATCAAGCAGGACATCTCGGCCGACGAGCAGGCATTCATTGAGGCGCACCGCAACGAGCTTCCCGAACTCGAGACGATCGACGAGGAGCGGCGCCTCTATCCCCGCGACGGCTTCGCCTCGCACCTGATCGGATACGTCGGCGAGGTCAGCGAAGAGGACCTGAACCAGGCGCGCTATGCGGCCTACCAGCCCGGCGACGTAGTGGGCAAGGCCGGCGTGGAGGAGACCTACGACGAGCTTCTCAGGGGCGAAGACGGGTCGCAGGACGTGATCGTCGACAGCCACGGGCGGCAGGTGGGCATCCTCGGCACGCAGCACGCGACACCCGGGCAGGACCTGAAGCTCTCGATCGACCTCGACTTGCAGCGCGTTGCGGAAGTAGCGCTGGGCGACGCCAACGGCGCGGTCATCGCGATGGACCCGCGCAACGGGGAGATCCTGGCGCTGGTCTCGCACCCGAATTTCGATCCCAATGCGTTTGCCGTGAAGATTCACCGCGACGAGTGGAACGCGCTCATCACCGACCCGCGCCATCCGCTGATGAACAAGGCCATCCAGGACCAGCTTGCGCCCGGCTCGACATTCAAGATCATCATGTCGGCGGCGGGCCTGCAGGAAGGCGTGGCCCAGGACATGCATGTCAACTGCGTGGGCGGCGGCAGCTTCTACGGGCGGTTCTTCCACTGCGACAAGCACCACGGCGTGCTCGCGATCCAGCAGGCGATTCCGCTCTCGTGCGACACGTTCTTCTATGCCCTGGCACAGAAGCTCGGGATCGACACGATTGCCAAATATGCGACGGAGTTCGGGCTGAGCCACAAAACGGGCATCGATCTGCCCAACGAGATGTCCGGCGTGATGCCGTCGACGCAGTGGGAGTGGAAGAACTACCACCAGAAGTACTACGCGGGCAACACGATCTCGGTGGGCATCGGGCAGGGCGAGACGCAGGTGACGCCGATCCAGTTGCTCAGGGCGCTCTCGGGGATCGCCTCGGACGGGCACTTCGTGCGGCCGCACGTATTGCTGCCGGGCCAGACAAAGCCCGAGTATCAGAAGGCGGTCTGGGATTCGTTCCCGGGATCCGGTGACGTGCACGTGCCGCTGAATGAAGACACGTGGATGACCATCACGGACGGCATGGCCGCGGCTACGACCTCGGGAACCGCTGCGGCTTCGCACATCGAGGGCGTGGACTTCGCCGGCAAGACCGGAACGGCACAGGTAGTAGGCGGAGGCGACACGCACGTGAAGGGCGGCGCGCGCACGCCGAACTCGTGGTTCGTCGGCATGGTGCCGCGGCGCAATCCTGAGCTTGCGATCGTAGTGCTCCAGGAGCACGGCGACTGGGGTGCCAACTCGGCGCACATCGCGCAGGCTCTCGTAACGACTTATGTGAACAAGCAGCGCCGCGCGGATCACAACCTGTTGCAGAAGGCGAGCGAGACGACCAAGCCCGTGGAAGTCGGCGCGGTATGGTCGACGCCTGCGAATGACGATCCAAAGCACGAAGCAGAGGTCTTGCACGCGGGGCACTTCGTCGTCGACCCTGCGGCAGGTGCGGCGAAAACCCTGGCAATGCAGCAGCCCGCCTTCGGAGCGCTCGGCCATCTTCAGAGCCTGTTGGTAAGGATCCCGGTTCGCTGGAAGGAAGGTCTTCCTTAGTGCGCCGTTTCATGTCGTTCCGCGATTTTGACTGGGGATTGCTGCTGATGGTGCTGATCGTCTGCGCAATCTCCGTCATGGAAATCTACTCGGCGACGCTCCACACTAAATACGCCGACGGGCATTTCCACGAGAAGCAAATGATCTACGTCGCGGCCGGCCTGGTGGCGATGTTCCTGTTCTCCAGGATCGACTACCACAAGCTCATCGACCTGGCGCCCTGGTTTTACGGCTTTTTCCTGGTTGCCCTTGCGGCAGTTCTGGTGCCGGGGATCGGGCATAAGGCTCTCGGAGCCCGGCGGTGGATCAAGCTCGGCCCCGTGCAGTTTCAGCCGTCGGAATGGATGAAGCTGGTGATCATCCTGATGGTGGCCCGATACTTCGCCAACCTGGGCGGGCGGTCGCTGAGCTGGCGCGAGATCTTCAAGGCGTTCGCGCTGGTCGGGGTCCCGATGCTGCTGATCCTGAAGCAGCCCGACATGGGCACGTCGATGATGTACATTCCGGTTCTCATCATCGGGCTGTTTTTGGGCGGAATCAACGTGAAACAGGCGCTGGTTCTCGTGGCGGCAGGGATGGTCCTGATTGTGGGCGGCTGGAGCAGCGGCAAACTGCTCAAGCCCTACCAGAAGGCGCGGCTGACGAGCTTCATCAACCCCGACAACGACCCGCGCGGCGCGGGCTACCAGATCCTCCAAGCCAAGATCGCCGTAGGCGCCGGCGGCATATGGGGCCAGGGAACCGAGAAGGGGTCGCAGACGCAGGGCGCATTCATCCCCATTCCGCACGCCGACTTCATCTTCGCGGCATTCAGCGAAGAGCACGGGTTCGTCGGCGCGATATTCGTGCTGCTGTTATACTTTCTTGTATTGATGCGTTTGATTCAAAACGCTCAGACAGCCGCGGACCTTGCCGGTTCCCTGATTATCATGGGCATCGTGGCTGTGTTGACCTTCCAGATCATGGTCAACGTCGGCATGGTCATAGGCTTTATGCCTGTCACCGGAATTCCCTTACCGTTAATGAGTTACGGCGGGTCTTCCGTTCTGTTTACGTTCCTCGCGCTGGGCGTGGCGATGAATGTCCGCATGCGCCGGTTCGTAAATTGAGTTGTATCCAAAATTCTTGAACTACGTGCGGCGATCGCAGTCGCGAGCCGCGATAAACGAGTTTTTCACTACTTCGCCGGCCAGGTTTCCGGGTGGAACGCGAGGCGCGGCGGGATTGGGTTCATGAGCACGCAGGAGCGGGCAAGTTGCCGGCAGCGTTTGAGCTGCCCAGAACGCGCGGGGAACTGGAGCGAGGTTCGTTCTTCCCGTCACGCGCGGCACGTCTGGGCAAATGCCGGCGGCTCAACGGCCTCGTTCTGGACAGCCTTATGGTTGTCCTGGGCATGGGTGGCCACAAAACTTCTGCAAAAGGTTCAACCTATTCGACAGTGTGCCCAGCCGGCATTCGAGGCTGAGCTTCCAGGTTTGCCGCCGCCCTTATCGGCCGGACGCATTGCGTCCCGCGGCACCCCGGCGCGTCCCCGGTCGTCCCTTCCGCTTGTCCCCTTCCCTCATCCGCTCACGCGTCTCCATCTCGCCTTGCCGCATGCCCCGGCAGTTTTAGACCGGGCGGAAAGGTACGATGGCAAAAGAGATTTGTATTTCGAGCACGCCGCATGAGACGCGGCTTGCAATTCTTGAAGACGACCAGCTTGCGGAAATTTACTACGAACGCGAAAACGAGTACACGCTAGCCGGATCAATTTACAACGGACGGGTAACGCGTGTTCTCCCCGGCATGCAGTCGGCATTTGTCGACCTCGGCCTGGAGCGGGACGCGTTTCTGTACGTCACGGACTTCCTCGAACTCGAGGATCAGGAAGAGAGCGAGGAGCTTGAGAAGGCCGCGGTTTCGGGCGGCGTTCAGGCTCCGCGCGAGGTTCGCGGCGGCGACCGTGGCGGACGCGAGCAGCGCGGCGACCGGCGGCCCGATCGCAACGGCCGCGATGCAGCACGCGATTCCGGACGTGATGCCGGCCGCGACTCGAGCCGGGGCCGAAGCCATGAGCCCGAGCCGGCGCTCGAGTTTGGGCCGGTTGAGCCGGCGGCTCATGAACACACTGCGCCGGTCGAAGGCGACACCGAGGAAGGCACGGATCCAGGCGCAAAACGCTGGCGCGGACGCCGTCGCCGCCGCGGAGGGCGCGGAGCTGCCCAGCCGGTCGCCGACCCGGTGGAGACCGAGGCTTCAGCAGAAACCTACCTTGATCCCGGCGCACAAGCGGAGCCGGAAGTTCCCGGCGAACCGCATGTTTCGACTACAGAGCATCGCACACCGCGCGTCCGCGAGACGGGACACCCGGCCAGGCCGCCGCGCGGCGAGCGCGAAGCTCCATCCTTTGTTCTGCCGGGCGAGTCGCTGTCGAAGTACGGCGGCGAGCCGGCGCATTCATCTGCCGCTGCAACGCCTGCTGCGCCCCCGAAGCGGCTGAGCACGTCGAAGCCGTCTACGCTCGTGGAGTCGCCCCTGTCGTGGGACGGCAGCGGTCTTCTGCCCGGCGAATCGCTCTCGCGCCACCGCAACCGCGAGCCTGAGCCTGCAGGCGTCGATGCCGAGCCGCAGGGCGTGTTTGCGGATTCGACAGCGGCCCATGAACTCGAAGAGACGACCGACGACACGATCGAATCCACCTATCTGAACCCCGAAGAGCGACCGCTTGGGAGCGAAGCGCAGGTGGAAGAAGAATTTGTCGAAGACGATCAGGTGGAGGAGGATCTGCCCGGACCTCCAGCGCCTCCTGCTGTGGATTCGGACCCCTTCTCCGATCCGTTCTTCACGCAAGGTCGCCACGACGACCAGGCCGACGGATACTCGCAGGAAGAGCACACCGGCGAGCCCAGCGAGAATCCGCGCGGAAACGACTACGGCCCGCACGCGCCCATCGAGGAGCCCTCGACCCAGGTCGTGGCGGACTGGATCACCCCGCAGAAGGGCGATCCCGACCGGCCCGGCCAGGATGATGGCGGAACGCAGCCGGATGCTCGCGAGAGCGAATCGGACCGCACCGCTTCGCACCATGTCGATCCGCTTCCGCCGAGCGAGTTTCGTATCTTCGGCCTGGGCGGCAAAAAGAAGAAGGACGAAGCTCCCTCTGGCACTGCCACGGCAACTGCAACGCCCGCGGCCAGCGCTCCGGCGGCAAGGGCTTCGAGCTTTTCGCCGGGTACCGGCCTGGTGGAAGAGGAAGTGATCGAGGAAGAGGAGTTCGACGCGCCCGGGCATCCTCACCACCGGCACGACGAGCACGACGCCGAGGATTTTGAAGTCGAGGAAAAGATCCGCACGCAGATCCGCTCGGGCGAAATCGGCGAGATGCTGCAGGAGGCCCACCTCGACCACAAGATCCAGCTCAACTTCGACGACAGGAACGGTGACGACGAAGGCGGCGAAGAAGACGACGTCGAGGACGAGGATGTGGAGGAAGGTACGGAAGAGCCGGCGCTGGCCGGTGCCGCGCCTGCTCCCGGACGCGAACGTCGCGAGCGCGGCGGCCGCGGACGCCGTGGCGATCGCGGAGACCGAGGAAGGCCCGGCAACCGGCGCGGCGGACCGTCGCGGCGCACGGCGCAGACCTCGGACCTTCCGATCATCTCGGACCTGCTCAAGCCGGGGCAGGAGATCCTGGTGCAGATTGCGAAGGAGCCCATCGCCAAGAAGGGCGCGCGCATTACGTCGCACATTGCCCTCCCCGGCCGGTTCCTCGTCTTCATGCCCACGGTTACGCACGTGGGCGTAAGCCGCAAAATCGCCTCGGACGAAGAGCGCCAGCGGCTCAAGCGGGTCCTGATTAACGAGCGCGGCGAAGCCTCGGGCGGATTCATTGTCCGCACCGCGGCCGAAGGCGCGAGCGAAGACGAACTGCGCGCCGATCTTCGGTTCCTTATCCACCTCTGGGACGAGATCAAGCAGCGTTCGGAGAACTCAAAGTCGCCCGCGCTGATCTACCACGACCTGTCGCTCATCGAGCGCATCCTGCGCGACCAGGTGAGCGCGAACTTCTCGTCAATCTGGGTGGACTCGCAGGACGACTACGAGCGCATCGTGCGGTTCCTCAACCGGTTCGCTCCGACCATGGTGCGCCGCGTAAAGCTCTACACCAAGGAGACGCCGCTGTTCGAGCACTTCGGAATCCAGGACGAGATTTCGAAGGCATTGCGGTCCAAGGTGTGGCTCAAGTCCGGCGGATCCATCGTGATCAACCAGACCGAGGCGCTGGTGGCCATCGACATCAACACCGGCAAGTACGTGGGCAAGACGGCGCGGCTTGAAGACACCATCGTTAAGACCAATCTGGACGCGATACCCGAGATCGTCCGCCAGATCCGGCTGCGCGACCTCGGCGGCATCATCATCATCGACTTCATCGACATGGACGAGCGCAAGAACCGCTTCAAGGTGATGGCTGCGCTCGAAGAGGCGCTCAAGAATGACCGCGCTCCGACCAAGGTACTGCAGTTCAATGATTTCGGTCTTGTGGCGATCACGCGCAAGCGCGTGAAGCAGTCGCTCGAGCGGACGTTGAGCGTGCCGTGCCCCACCTGCCAGGCAACGGGGATGGTCAAGAGCCCGGCCACGGTGGCCAACGAGATCTACGTTGAGCTGCGCAAGATGCGGAAGCACTTCGAGAACGACGATGTGCTGCTGCGCGTGAACCCGGAGACCGTGAAGGTGCTCAAGGCCAACAACGCCCGTTGGCTTACGGACTTCGAAGACCTCACGGGCAAGAACATACTCGTGAAGAGCGACGCCACGCTGCATCCCGAGCAGTTCGACATCCAGGGGTAGAAGCAGGGATCAGGGGTCAGTGGTCAGGGATCAGACACAAGGCCGGAGCGAATGCTCCGGCCTTGTGCCTTATGCGAGGTCACCGAATGGCCCTCAGGACGGCGTAAAAAGGATTGCCCTGCCCAAATCGCGGAACTATACTGTCCGCGTTCGCTGAGGACGCGAGTCTGCGTCGTGTGCCAGTCATAAATCAAAAAATGATGCTGGAGGATAAACCCATGTTGAAGGCATTGGGGTCGGCCTGTGCCGTTGCCGGGTTCTGCGTTGCATTATCTCTTCCCTCTTCCGCGCAGGAGGTGATCCACGCGCTGACGGGCACTGTCAGCGCGATCAACAGCGCGCAAAAGACCATCACGGTCTACGAGGACAACGGCTCGAGGGGTGTCTTCCAGGATATGGCGAACCCCAAGACCCGCGTAGCCTTCGACAAGCGGATCGCGGCGGAATCGACCTCCGCGGCCGTCTTCGACAAGAGCGGCGCATACGTCATCGTCTTCTACTACGGCGGCGCCGATAGCCCGACCGTTGTGGCGCTCAAGAGCCTGGGCCCCGGTCCGTTCACGTCGACCATGGGAACCGTAACCCGTTACGACGGCCACGCGCACACCCTAAGCGTGCAGGACAAATCAGGCGCGACGCAAACCTTCAAGGTGAGCGACAGTACGGTGGCGGAGGGCAGCGCCGGAGCCGTGGGCGGCCTCAAACTCCCGGTTGAGCAAGGGGATCACGTCCGCGTGGTGAGCACAGTTGTCGAGGGCAGCCCGACAGCCCTGTTCGTGGGGAACTAGCGGTCCACCTGCGGTGAGGTCGAAGCCAGCGGTTTTGCGCCTGCCGGTGGAGAGCCGGAGTTTGCAGCCGATCCGGCGTCTGCCTGATTCCCGGTCCCTACCGGCGGCAGCATCGCTTCCTGCGCGACCAGATCGTTGACCCGTTTCTGGAGCCGCGCGACAGCGTCGCGGTCGTGGGCCAGAATTTCGCCAGCCTCGGAGTTGCCGGTCAGTTTCTGGATCCGCTCCTGGTGGGCCGCGACGAGGGCGCGAAGCAGCGTCACCGAGTTCCAGTCCTGCTGCTCGATCTCGGCTTCGCGCTGCGCAGACTGCGCGAGTTGGTCGTGAAGCTTCTGCCGGCCAGCCTCAACGGGGCTCGGCGTTGCAGAAACCGGCTCCTGGTCTGCGCGAAGCACGTTGTAGCTCCAGATCGCGCCCGCAACCACCAGCAGCCCCACGGCAATGGCAAACTTCTTCATGGGTAAGTCCAGTGTACGGCCACGGAGCCTGGCCGCAACCGGCTCTGCTCAAACCTGTATGGCAACCGGCCTATGCGTCGGGACCGCGCTCAGCGTGGGCCTGCGTCGCCATGCAGGATGCCACGAACTCGAGGATGCGGTCCGGGGGAACCGGCTTGGGGGCGAATTGCAGCGCCGAGCCGCGCGCCATCAGCTTCTGAGTGAATTCCCTGGTCGTGGCGTGGCCGGAGATGAGCAGCACCTTGCACTGGGGAAAATGCTCGCGGATGTGGTTCGAGAGCTCGATGCCGCTGATCGGCCCGCCCATCACGATGTCCGAGATGACGGCATGGGGCGAAAACCTGTCCGCCATCCTGATGGCGGCTTCGGCGCTGTAGGCGGGAACGGCCTCGTGTCCGCTGGCGATGAGGATTTGCGCCAGGCTGTCGGCAACGCGGATTTCGTCGTCGACCACCAGCACACGCAGGCATTCGTGCTGATTTGACATCGGGAGCCCCCGTGGGAAAGGCATTCACTTCGTGTGATGCAGAGAACCGGCCAGAGAGATGGAGGAGGGGGCAAATGCGAGCGTTCCCTTCGGTCCCGAAATCTCGCACTTCACCGCAACCAGCCAGACTTCGCGGACGGTCGAACCCCTTTGCCTGGAGGAGCCTGAATTCCTCATCGGGCGCAACCCTTGTGCAAAAATTGTGTCTAAGGGAGTTAGCTGCGGTTCCGCAGTTCGTGTAACCGCATTCTTCATCATGCTAAAGTGGCTTTCCCTCGACCTCAGGCTGTCGACCGGGCCCGCATCGGGATGCGGCAGCGGCGGGACCTTGAACGGCGGAATCCGCGCGACCGGCCCAGCCGCGTTGAACCCGCCGCATTCCGCGAAACATCGGGGTTGGCCGGAGTTTTTATTCCCGCGTCTCGAAAACATCGGGAACCAACACAATTCCATTCATGAGGTTCAAGACATGTCATCTGTGCGTTGGTTGTCTCGTGCAGGCCTTTTCGCTCTTGCAGGAGCCGCGGTTTTGCTGGCCGGCGCCGCGGCGAATGCCCAGTCCTCGTCGCATTTGAGTACTTCTCACGAATCAGCCGCATCGCCGGCTGAATCCAGTTCGACCGCTTATACGCTCGTGACGGACAGCGGCGACGTGGCAGAACCATCGGCGCCCGCTCCGGCGCCGGCCGCAGGCGGCCAGTACGACAACAAATCCAGCGCAGGCAGCTCCGGATGGAAGAGCAGGCTGGCCTTTCTGGCGGGCGCGGGATTCAACATCCCCGAAAGCGACACCAGCAACTACCTCGACACCGGCTTCAATCTCGATCTCGGCGGCGGCATGCACTTCACGCATGCCATCACCATGCTCATAAAGTACCAGTTCATCCACGATGGGCTGCCGCAGAAGCTGGTTGCGCAGACGGGCGCGAACGACGGCTATGCGCACATCTGGTCCTTCACCGCTGAGCCGAGCGTTGACCTCTTTCCGAGGAGTGCGAACGGCATCTACGTCGCGGGCGGCGGAGGGTTCTACCGTAAAGTCACCAGTTTCACCAACCCGCAGCCGCAACAGTTCTGCACTTATTTCTACTGCGGCATCGGATACACGAACGTGACCGTCGGCCACCTCTCATCCAACCAGGGCGGCTGGAACATCGGCGGGGGTTTCCGCCACCGCTTTGCCGGCATGTACGGGGACGGCAAGATGGAGGTCTTCGCCGACGCGCGCTACCTCGACATCATGACCCCGGCGTACAGCGACTCGCCCAACGGCCTCGGAGTGGCCACCATCGCCGCAGGAACGAAGCTGATTCCGATCACCTTCGGTGTCAAGTTCTAAGCGCCGGCTGAGGTGTCGCGCATCGGGCGCCTCGGTTTATCCGGGGCGCCCGCGCATTCTGCGGCTTAGGAACCTCCGAATTGGATGCCGGCCCACTTCAGGCCCATCACCTGGAGGCGGATGAGCCCTCCAAGGAGTACCCCCACCGGACCGATGGCCACCATCGCCACGTGGAATGCGACCGGCTGCTTCCCGCGCTGCTCAAGGGCGCTCACCGCCGCCATCACCAACACGATGATGGCAAGCGCAAGCGTGCCGCCCAGTGGATTAGACTGCGCGATCCAGGCGCTCACATAGCCGCCCGCTGCCGACGCCGCGAATGAAAACCCGAAGTTTGAAAGGACGTATCCACGCGAGGGCCGGCCCGGCGGCCCGATCCACCCAGCCGCGTACCTCCGGACCGCCAGCGTGAATCCAGCGGTCAGCAACAGGATCGTGACAAACCCCGCCAGCAGCCCCCAGAACACGAGCATCATCTCCATGGCTTCTCTTCCTTCTGCGTCGGCGTGCCCACTTCGCCGCGGTCGATCCGCTTCAGGAACTCCCGCGCAAGCCGCGGCTCGCCGGGATTGGATTCGCCATGGATCGTGCACAGATCGAGGAACTCGTCTACCAGCGGGTCATGGGCCTCTCCGTGTGCAAGAATCGGCTGAAGAGCCGCTGCCAGCTCGCGCAGCTGCTCAGCCTCCGGCCAGCCCGGCTCGTCTCCGCCAAGGTGCTCGTAGGCGGAGAACAGACCGCGCCTGCCGTGAGCGCACTCTTCAAGACAGGCGAGAAGCTGGTCGCGGAAAGCGCATTTCAAGCCCTCGAATTGACTTGATTCGAAAGGGTTGTCGGAATCCATTTACGCAAGGCGATTATCGCAGTTTGGGCTGCGGAGCAGACAAGCGGGATGGTGGCTCCAATCCGGCCTGCGTTGCCGGGAGCGGGCCCCGAGCCTGATATTCAGCTGTTTGGAGGCGTCATCTTCGCTGCAAGCGCACTCAGCTTGTCGTAATTTGCCTCGACGAACGAGGCGTTTTCCTTGGTGATGGAGTCCGCAGGGTAATCCTTGATGGCGCCCTGCTTCTTCATGCCGACGATCATGATGTCATTCACCATAGCGAGGCAGACCACAACATATTCCCGCGTGGCAAATCCGTTACGGTGCAGGATTGCCACGGCCTGCGGAAACTTCGCTTCGTACGTCTTCACCTTGTCACTGATGGACTTGTCGCTATCTTCGGCGTCGATCTGCGCCTTCAGTTCCGGATTGCTGGCGACGAGTTGATAGAACTCCTGCGTCGCCGTGGCGGCCTTTTCAACCTTGTCCATCGTGAGGCGGTATTGACGGATCTCCGCGGTATCGGGATCGTCTCCGTTCGACTTGCCGGACTCTGGTGCTCCACATGCAAGGGCTGAGAAGGCCAGAACTGCGATGCAGGTGAAGCAGGCAATTCCCTTGCGATTCTTCATGTGAATCGACCTTTCCTGGTATTCGGATGTGAGGATGCGCAGCGATTGTACGGTACAAGTCCGGGCACCGGGAAGTTACCAATTGGTTGTTGGGCCACGGTTTCGACTCGGATCGAGCCGAATGCCTGTTTCGAGGAGGTCGAGAGGCCTCGTGAACTCCGCGGCCTCACTTGCCCTTCATAGTTGCTTCCACATCGTCCGCCGTATGCGGCAGATCCGCTACCAGGTCGATCAGCTTTCCGTCCTGCCCGACGAGGAAGACATCTTCGATCCGCACGCCGATCTTCTCTTCGGGAATGTACACGCCTGGCTCGATGGTAAATACCATGCCCGGTTTGAGCACCGCGGGATAGTCCGCCGGATCGTGCACATCGATGCCGACCATGTGGCCCAGGCCGTGCAGCCAGTACTGCCCGAGTGGCTTGCCGTCCAGGCTCTTGCCGTGGTTGTTGATGTAGTTGTACGCGACCGTGTCGAGCGAGTCGGGGTCCTTGCGGTCGCGATCGTTGATCTTCGATTTGCCAGCAACGAACGCCTCGGCCGCCGCCCGCTGCGCGCCGAGCACAATGTCATAAATCTCGCGCTGCCGCGCGGTGAAGTGGCCGTTGGCCGGAACGGTCCGCGTGATGTCCGAGGCGTACATCGAGTACTCGCACGCCGCGTCAACGACGACAACGTCGCCATCTTGAATGGTCCGGTCGTTGGCGGAGTAGTGCAACGTGGTCGAGTTCGGCCCCGAGCCAACAATCGGCGCATAGCTGTCGCGTTCGCATCCCTGCTCCAGCCACGAGGCGTACATTTTGCCCGCGACGGCGCGCTCCGTAATCCCGGGCTTCACCGCGCGCATCATCACGCGCTGCGAGGCGATTGAAGCATCAGACGCCTTGCACAGCAGGGCGATCTCGCCCTCATCTTTCACCTGCCGCAAAGGCGTAGTAAGCGCAGCGACATAGCGCACAGCGGGCGCCTCGCTCTCGCCGAGTGTCGCTGCAACCACGGCCATCAACGCCGTAGCCTGCGCGTTTCCGGCCTGAGTCCAGATGTGGCGGCTGATGCGGCGGTCTGCGGCGACCAGGTCGCTCAGGACTTTGGGCAGATCGGTCATCTGCATCACGCGGTTGACGCCGGCAGTCTGCGAGGCGTTGGGCGTAGCAGCATCCAGCTTCACGCCCGTGTACTTCTCCATGCGCAGGTTCCGCGTTGGCAGGAACAGAATCTCTTCGTAAGGATGCTGCCCCTGCGGATCGAGCGGCCCGGCCGTCGCCGTCGGCGGCTCCGACGCCGCGGCGATCAGCAGCGCCGCGCCCGGCTCGTTCCAGCCGGTCAGGTAGTAGAAATCGCTGTCCTGCCGGTAGGCGTCGAAGTCGAGAACCGGCTCTTCGGCAGCGAACAGAACAGCAACGCCGCCGTGGAGCTGGCTGGCGAGGGCCACACGACGCGCGTGATAGGCCGAGGCGGGCTGCTTCTCGAGAGCGTGCAGGCAGGGCACAACAAGCAAGGCGGTGAGCAGAGCGAGAATGCCGGAGCGCAAAGAATTCATGAAGCTATTGTCGGGCATCAACCAGGGTTGCAGGGCTTTGCGCGTTCATATCGTCCGCGATGGTGGAGGAGGGATGCGGACAATGCGAACCGACGGCTCAGGTGGGTAGTGGCAAACAACGTAATAGGTAAGGACAATCGTAACGACGAGCAGCGCGGCTCCAATCAGACGAATCCGGGTGCCATTACGAATTGGCGTGCGTGTATCGCCTGGAATACCCGCGAATGACCTGAACCACCACGGTGTGCGGCGCCACGCTGCCGGAGAGGCGAGCATCAACAGGCCGTTGATGGCGATGACCGCGACGAGCAATCGAGCAGCTGACAGAAACAACGTCCACGCCAGGAACATCGGGACCAGCATAATGCAATTTTCTGCGACCAGTCCATCGTTAAGAGAAAGGCATGCTCGCCTCGCCGATCCAAAACTTGTTGCCAAGGCGGGCCAGCAATCCAGGCTTCCGGCCCAACAGTCGCGCCTGCGCCTCTCGCCACGGTCCGACGAATCGGACGGCATCAGGCAGACGGCCATACCAGCGCGGCAGCGCCTGCCGGGCGTGAAAAGCAGCGTGTTCCTCCTCCGCACCAAACCGCAGCCCGAACTCCGTGCGAAAACGCCGTGCGAGCCAATCCATAGTAAGCGCGCGATACCACTGTGGCGGCTTGATCCACGACCCCGCGCCCGCAAGAAGGTTATGCGCCATCGCCCGCGCCGCGTTGCTGACCCCCAGATCACCGGACTGTTCCATTTCGCGGCAATAGATTTGAAAACTCTCCCAATCCGCAGGCATCGAGGATGCAGGCAGCCCGAACAGCGCCGCGAGTCTCTTGTTCTCAGCATAGTAGGCTTCGAGTTCTCGCGAAGTGAGCGGCGGCAGCACCGAGTTGTACGCCAGCACGGCGCTCTCGATCAGCGTCGCGTAGACCCAGCGCAGCGCAGCGATTTCATTGGCCTGGTAGTGCGACCCGCGCGGCCAGCGGGCGACGTCCTCCGCCATCGATCCCTGGACGTAGGTGTGCAGCGAATAGACATGCCTCGCCGCTGCCGTGGCCTGCGCAAGCGACCCGAAGACCATCGTGAAGACAATTCGGAACGTCGAGTGAAAGCGCGCAATCGGCCGCGCCATCAGCGTCGAGTGCTGCTCCAGCGCAGTCGCAACCCACGGATGCGCAAGCTGCATCAGCGCCGCGCGACCCGCGCCGAGGAAGAGCGCCGACTCGCGGTTAACGCGCCAAGTGATCGAGCCGGGCCCGAACAGCCCCGCGCGCGGATCAGTGATGGTGCGCTCGATATACGCGATCAGCAATTCGCTGGATTCATGCGGCACGGGTTGGGCGGTGGCGAGGTCCATCGAAGTGAAAGGCACGTTTTTCTTATTGAGTTTTGGGCCCCGAAAGAGGAAAAAGCACCTTTCGCAGCGTTCCCGTTTCATCCGATACTTTTTGATGGCGCACGCCGCCGAATATCAGCGAAATTGAGAATCGGTCGGTCTCAATCCTGACCGAATGCATAGTTCGCTGAAGACGCGTTGACCAGTTCTTTGCCTCAGGGGTATCGTGCAAGATTGTCATTCCGGGATAAGCAAGTGACCAGTTTGTTCCAAAAACATAGCCCTCAGGTTCGCCAGCGGCTTGCCATTTGGCGTAGTCCGTAAACTCGTCTGCCCATGAGATCGGCCAGCTAGTGTCGCTTACACGCGTCTCGTAACTGAGATTGACCACATGAGTGAAAGTAAGTTCGTAGGTTCCGGGAACTTTGCATAAGGTGTCTTCAATGACGAAACGATAATCCCGGCCGTGAGGTGCAAAGCCGTGTTCCATGACTGCAAAGTCGTACTTCGAAACAGTGCCGTCGAAGAGTAGGGCAAGCGGATTCTCAGACGCGATATGGCTCATGTGCTTCCTCGAGTGTGATGTCGAATTTCCGTCACACTGCGCTTAAGTCTCCTACTCCCTATTTCCTGCTCTCTCCGTCTGCCGCCTCAATCATCGCAGTCAGGCTGCGGTCCACATCATCCTCAGTCGTGGCCCACGACGACACGCTGATCCGCATCGCCGTGTGCCCCTGCCAGACCGTCGACCCGCACCAGCACGTTCCCTCCTGTTGGATCGCCGCAACGGTCCGCAGCGTCTTCTCGGGCGAGCCGAAATCAACCAAGACCTGGTTGATGACCACGTCGTTGAGCACGCGATAGCCGGCGGCGCGCAGCCCGGCGGCGAAACGGCGCGCATGAGACGAGGTGCGCTCCACGATTTCTGCCATCCCCGCGCGGCCCAGCGACTTGAGCCCGGCCCACAGCTCCACTCCGCGCGCCCGCCGCGAGAGCTCGGGATTGTACTGCCGCGGCTCGCGTCCTTCGCACTTGAGCAGATACGGCGCCTGGATCTCCATCGCCTCGCGCAGAGCGTCAGGTTCGCGGACGAGCGCAATGCCGCAGTCGTAGCCGACGTTCGGCCACTTGTGAGCATCGGTCGCCCATGAGTCAGCAAGCTCGTAGCCATGGACGAGATGTCTGTACTCAGGCGATGTTGCGGCCCACAGGCCGAAGGCGCCATCCACGTGGATCCACGCACCGGCTGCGCGCGCCTCGGGGCAGATGGCGCCAGCCGGATCGAATCCGCCCGTATTTACATTGCCCGCCTGCAGGCACAGGATGGTGCGGTCGTTCACGTGCGGCAGCGCGTCGGCGCGCATACGGCCCTGTCCATCCACCGGAACGCGAACGACGCGCTTCCTGCCAAGCCCAAGCATGCCGAGAGCCTTGATGAGCGAAGAGTGTCCTTCGTCGCCGATGACCACGGTGATCTCCGGCGCGCCGAACAGGCCGTCATTCTCGATGTCCCATCCCGCGCGCTCCAGCAGCTTGTGGCGCGCGGCAGCCAGGCACGAGAAGTTGGCCATTGTCGCGCCCGTTACCACCGCACCGGCAGTTCCGGCGGGCAGGCCGAGCATGTCTCGCGTCCACTCGATTGCGATTTCCTCGAGGGCAGCGGCTGCTGGCGACTGAACGTTCATGGCCGCGTTCTGATCCCACGCGCTGACCATCCAGCCCGCAGCCATCGCAGCCGGAACGCATCCGCCATTGACGAAGCCGAAGTAGCGGCCGCCTCCATTAGCAACGGTCGCCGACGAGGCATATTTCTCGAGCAGCGCGAGGACAGCGCTCGGCTCCGTCGGCTGCTCCGGACACGGGCCGCGCAGGGCCTCGAGGGCAGCAACAGCTTCAGGGCGCGGAGCCACCGGGCGGTCGTTCACAGAGTTGAGATAGTCGATGGCAGCAGCGGACGCGCGCGTAAGAAGTTCAGCGCGGTCGGCTGCGCCGGCAAAGTTCAGTTGACCTGCGGAGCTTGCGGCCATATCTAAGATGATAGGCGAGAGCCGGGTTTGCGAGAGGAGTCGATGCGCATGAATCCCGAGACCTCCGTGAGCAATCCAGAATCGAGTTCCGCATCGCAGACTGCAGCGCGCATTGGCGCCCCGGTGGCGTTCGCGCTTGCCGCGCTGACGGCGGTGGGATTCACGATCGGCGTCTTAACGCCGCCGCACTCGGGGCCGTGGTGCACGGGCGACTGCATCAGCTATCCCTACGCCGACGCGGCGCGATTCTTTCCCCGCGACTACTGGTGGATGATCCCGGGAATCCTGCTGCCTCCGTTATTCATGGTCATGGCGGTGTGCGTCCATTTCTGCGCACCGGAGCGGACCAGACCTCTCAGCCTGCTCGGAGTGTGTTTCGCGACGATTGCGGCGGCGCTCGTCAGCGTTGCGTACTTCATGCAACTGGTAATTGTGCAGCCGGGCCTTGAGCGGCACGAGTTCGAGGCGATGTTCACGATGTACAACCCGCATGGCCTGTTTACGGCGCTCGAGCAGATGGGCCATCTTATGCTGGCGGCCTCATTCTTCTTCGTGAGCCGGGCCGTTCCGAGGGAAAGCCTGGCAGCGGTCATCGGATGCTGGTCGATGAGCACCGCTGCGTTGATCGCCTTCGTTGCGTTTGTCGGGATGGCGATTGGCTACGGGCCGGAGATGGGCACCCCGTTCGAAGCGGCAATCATCACGGTGGACTGGATCGCGCTGGTGGTGGCGGGGATCGCGCTTGGGTTGTGGTTTAAAGGGGCTCCCAGGAAGCACCGGGCCTGAACGGGGTGTTGACCCGTTGTAATTCTCGCGGAATCGCCGTATCCTAAGAGTGCAGACGCGTTTGTCCGCCAGGATTGTCGTGGATCTGTACCACCCCGGCCATCGCAAGTTTTCGCTGGGGATTCCGGAATGCCGGCTGGCGGAGAGATGAGTGGGCTTACGGCCCACTTTTTATTTGGCTCTAAATCCCCCTGACAACCCGCGGCGAATGGGAGCGGTTTCAGGGGCCGAAGCAGCGGGGCACGACCGCCGCAAGTTGCGGCGCATGAGGCAGATGGCAGTCGCATTGGAGGCAATTCGCGGCGCTGCGGAGCGGGTGGCCGCTTCGCACGGCCTGGATGTGGTGGACGTGGAGTTCGCGGGTTCGGCAAAGGATCGAATTCTCAGGGTGTACCTCGAAAAGAATGCCGAGGGACGGGCGCGGTTGAGGGCCCAAATCGAATCCGGTGTCGAATCCGGTGCGGCACACGCGAACGAAGAACTGCCGGCGGCGCTGCGGGAAGGAACATTAAGCCCCGCACAACTTTCCGGCATCACACATGGAGATTGTGAAGAGTTCAGCCGGGATTTTGGCGTTCTGCTCGATGTCGAGGACCTGGTTCCAGGCGCCGAGTACACGCTGGAGGCCAGTTCCCCGGGCCTGGACCGGAAGTTGAAGAAAGCAGAGGAGTTCGAGAGGTTTGCGGGCAGCCTGGTCAAGGTTCAGACGTTTGAGGCGATTCGCAACAACCGTCACTGGCAGGGGCGGCTGGCGGCCGCAAACCACGAGGGAATCACGATCGATCTCGGGGCGGTGCGGCAGAACTCGAAGAGCCGGAAAGCCGGCGTGAGCACGGTGGAGATTGCACTTTCGAACATCGAGAAGGCGCAGTTGATCCCGGAGATCTAGGGACCGGGGACAAAGGGACACGCAGTTTTCGGGCAATCCCGAACGCATAACCGGCGCGGAGTTGCAACACGGTAGACGCGCCACCAACTGAGACTGAAGAGAGTAAGAGAACCATGGCCAGCGCCTTGTATCAAAGCATCGAGCTTCTCAGCCGGGAAAAGGGCATCGAGCCTGAGATCGTCGTTGGGGCGGTCGAGGAGGCCATTGCCCTGGCCACGCGCAAGTACTACAAGACCCAGGAAAACATGCGCGGCGAGCTCAATAAAGAGACCGGCGAGATCACGGCTTATGTGTACAAGACGGTAGTGTCCACCGACGACGAGCTCGAGGATCCGCTGAACCAGATCACGCTTGAAGAGGCCAACGAAATGGCCCCGGGCGTCGAAGTGGGCAGCGAGATCCGCATGTACAAGGACACGAGCCCGCTTGGCCGCATCGCCGCGCAGCTTGCCAAGCAGGTGATTTTCCAGAAGGTGCGCGAAGCGGAGCGCGACACGGTGTTCCAGGAGTACGCGCACCGCGAGAAGGAAGTGCTGAACGCGACGGTAAAGCGGATCGAGGGGCAGGACATCATCTTCGACCTCGGCAAGGCCGAGGCGCGCTGCCCCAAGCGCGAGCAATCGCGGCTTGAATCGTTCAGCGTGGGCGAACGCGTGCGCGTGGTTCTGTTGAAGGTGGATCGCGCGGCAAAGGGACCGCAGGTGATCGTGAGCCGAGCGGCGCCTGAGCTGGTGCAGAACCTCTTTCAGAGCGAGGTCCCGGAGATCTACGACACCACGGTGGTGATCCGCGCGATTGCGCGCGAGGCCGGAGAACGCACCAAGATCGCCGTGATGAGCCGCGACAAGGACGTGGATCCGGTGGGCGCGTGCGTCGGCATGAAGGGTATGCGCGTGCAGTCGATCATCCGCGAACTGCGCGGCGAGAAGATCGACATCATCGAATTCAGCGAAGAGATTACGACCTTTGCCGAAAAGGCGCTGCAGCCGGCGAAGGTGAGCCGCGTTTCCATTACCGATCTGGGCGAGAAGCAGCTGGAAGTGATCGTGGACGACACCCAGCTTTCGCTCGCCATCGGGAAGAAAGGCCAGAACGTCCGCCTGGCCGCCAAGCTGCTGGGCTGGAAGATCGACATCAAGAGCGAAGAGGAGAAGCGCCAGGAGGTCGAGCAGCAGATGCAGGCGTTGACCGGTGGTCCCACTACGCCGATTGAGCAGGTGACGGAACTCGGCGAAGGCATTATCCAAAAACTGGTGGCTGCGGGCATCACCACGGTGGAATCGCTGGCGGATATGACGCCCGAACAGCTGGAAGAGATCCCGGGCATCGGCGAAAAGACTGTGGAACGCATCAGCATCGCGGTTCGGCACTACTTCGGGCACGTTGAAGAAGGCGAAGAAGCTTCTGCGGGCGAGGAAACGGCGCTGGAAGGCGAAGCGGCGGAAACGGCCGCTGCCGATACTGAGAATCCCGCGACCGGCAGCGCCGAGGTTCCGACTCCGCGTGCGGCTGCCGCGACGGCTGAAGCCGGCCTCGAAAACGCCCGGGAGGCGCTCGAAGAGGCGGAGATGGAGCGTGCCGCCGAGGCTGAAAATGACGGTCTGGCGGCTGGCAAGGAGCCCAGTGACGCCCGGGCGGAAGCCGATGCTGAGACGCAGAGCATGACCGCGGCGGAGCTCGCCGTAGACAACGTACCTCCCGCGGACGCGGAAGAGATTGCGCAGTTGGAAGCCGAGGAAGGTTCGGCTGACAGGGACAATGAATAGGCCGGGTCGCGCGGTGCGCACGATGCGCCGCGCTGACTCGGGCAATTCAAGGGATAATGGAGATTCCCAGCGTGGAAACTCCAGGGACAACAGCCAATGCCATGAGGTAGCAGATATGCGTGCTTAGCGGCTTTGGGTAGCAGGGAACTGAAAAGAGGCGGATGAGCAAGGTTCGAATCAACGATCTCGCGCGCGAGATGGAAGTCAAGAGCCGGGAGGTTCTTGATGTACTGGTGGAACTTGGCCTGGGTGAGGGAAAGACTCACTCCAGCTCAATTGAAGATCACGAGGCCGAAAAGGTCCGCGCGCATTTCAATAAGTCGGCGACCGGGTCGGGCCACGCCTCGGGCGCGGGTTCGCGCGCGCCGCAGGGCATACAGCCCAAGATCGATCTTTCCAATGTCCACAACGTCGGCGACGTAGCCAAGGCAATCCTGGCGAAAAAGAAGGCCGACGAAGAGGCTGCCCGCAGAAGCCAGCTTCCACCGCGTCCGGCAGCCACTGCAGTGCCGGCCAAAACTGCTGTAACGGCGAAGCCTGCATCATCCGCGGCAGCTGCGGCGCCACCGGCGCCGGCTCCGAAGCCGGAACCGCGCAAAATTGTGCCCGCGCCGCGCCAAGCGCCGCCAATCGTCTCGGCGCCGCCCAAACAGCCCGCGATTGCTTCAAAACCGCCCGCAGGCACGGTAGTCGCCAAGCCTCCGGCAGCGCCACCCTCACGCCCAGCCGTGGCTTCGGCCCCGCCGGCAGTAACAGTTGTCGTCAAGCCGCCAGTCGCACCCGCCAAGCCCGCGGAAGCACCTCGCGCGCCAGAGCCGGCCACACCGCCGGCCAGGCCGGCTGCGGTTGCTGCGCCCGTGCATGTGCACGAACCTGCGAAGCCGGCGGCCCAACCGCAGTCTGCAGCGGCTGCGCCGGAAACGATCGTAGGACAGCCCCCGGCCCCCGCTCCGGATGCCGCCAGGCTTGCGCCATTGCCCGAAGCCCCGACATCGGCGCCGGCACCTGAGGCCCCCGCGGAGCCGGCAGAGCCAATCGCGGTGGAAGCAGAGGAATCGGCAGCGCCTGCCGCGCCGGCTCCGCCCATTCGCCGGGTCGTGATGCCGCAGACCGGTCCGCGGCCTGTATACAAGGCGCCGGTAGCGCCGGCGGCGGCCGCCGCCACTGGGCCTGCAACGCCCGGAGGAGTCCAGCGCGGGCGACCCATCTTCGAGCGTCCACGCCAACAGGGAGCGCCCGGACAGGGCGGATATGGTCAGCGCCCACAGGGCGCGCCAGGACAATTCCCCGGTGGACCGCGGCCCAAGCATCCAACCCGTTCGGCCCCGGGCGGCTTTACCCCCGGCGGCCCTGGCGGTCCTGGCGGCCCCGGCGGGCGGCCCGGATTCGGGCAGCGCCCCGGATTCGGCGGCCCACGTCCTGGCGGATTCGGGCAGCGCCCTGGATTCGGCGGTCCCGGAGCAGGCACACCGCCTCCAGGCGAAGCGCCGCGCGCGCAGCGTGCCACGGCAGCCAGAGGCCGGGGCAGAGGCCAGCAGTACCCGAAGACCAAGGAAGGCCCGATGAAGGGCTTTGTGCCGCCGCCGCGATTTGGCGGGGCGTCGCAAATGTCCACCGAGCCGCTGCCCATCACGCGCGAGATCACCGTGACCGAGGGAATCAGCGTGAAGGACCTGGCGGAGAAGCTCGAAATCCGCGCCAAGGACCTGATCGCTGCGCTGCTCATGCGCGGGATCTTCGTGACCGTGAACCAGTCGCTGGACGCGGAAATGGTCAAGGACGTCGCCGCCAAGTTCGGCGCCGGCGCCACCGTGATCAGCTACGAAGAGGAGCTGGCAAACCAGGCCATCGAGGAAGTGCTCGAAGCGCCCAATGCCAACGAGCTCGAAGTGCCGCGCGCACCCGTGGTGACGGTTATGGGCCACGTGGACCATGGCAAGACAAGCCTGCTCGACGCGATCCGCGAAACGGATGTAGCGGCCGGCGAAGCTGGCGGAATCACGCAGCACATCGGCGCCTACAAGGTGCGCTTTACCAAGGAAGGCTCGCCGGTCTCCGGACGCGAGATCGTGTTCCTCGATACGCCGGGCCACGAAGCGTTCACGCGCATGCGCGCTCGCGGCGCCAAGGTGACGGACATTGTCGTCATCGTGGTGGCAGCGGATGACGGAGTGATGCCGCAGACGCTCGAAGCCATCGACCACGCCAAGGCTGCGAATGTTCCGATCATCGTGGCCGTGAACAAGATCGACAAGCCCGAGGCGAATCCCGAGCGCGTGAAGAAGCAGCTTGCCGACCGCGGTCTCGTCCCTGAAGAATGGGCCGGCGGCGGCGAAGGTTCGACTGTCTTTGTCGAAGTGTCCGCAAAGAAGAGGCTGAATCTCGATCTGCTGCTCGAATTGATCTGCCTGCAGAGCGACCTGAACGCACCCAAGGCGACGCCGGGACGCAAGGCCGTGGGCTCGGTGCTCGAAGCCAAGCTCGACCGCGGGCGCGGTGCGGTGGCCACCGTCCTGGTGCAGGACGGAACCCTGAGGCTCAACGACAGCTACATCGTCGGCAATACGTTCGGCAAGGTTCGCGCCATGTTCGACGATCGCGGACGCGCGCTCGAGGAAGCCGGCCCCTCAACGCCGATCGAAGTGCTCGGCCTCGAGGCCCTGCCCGATGCGGGCGATACGTTCCTCGTCGTCGCCGACCGCGACAAGGCCAAGGGCATCGCGCAATACCGCAAGATGAAGGAGCGCGAAGCACAGCTGGCAAAGAGTTCGCGCGTTTCGCTCGAAGGACTGGCGGAACAGATTCGCCAGGCCGGCGTGAAAGATCTCGCGCTGATCATCAAGGGCGACGTTACCGGCTCGGTCGAAGTGCTGGCCGATTCGCTGACGCACATGTCCACGGAGAAGGTGAGGATCAAGGTCATCCGCTCCGGAGTCGGATCGATTACCGAGAGCGACGTGGACCTCGCGATCGCCTCGAACGCAATCGTCATCGGCTTCAATGTGCGGCCGGAGCGCAAGGCGGCCGAACTCGCGCAGCAGGAAGGCGTGGACATCCGCCTGCACTCGATCATCTACGAATTGCAGGACGAGATGCGCCTGGCCATGATGGGTCTCCTCGAACCCACGTTCAAGGAGAACTACATGGGCCGCGCCACAATTCTGCAGATATTCAAGATCCCGAAGGTCGGCACCATCGCCGGCTGCCGCGTGCAGGATGGCGTGATCCGCCGCGACGCGGAGATCAAGGTAATGCGCGACGGCGAACAGGTCTTCAAGGGCAAGATCGCCTCGCTCAAGCGCGTCAAGGACGACGTCCGCGAAGTGACCAACGGCATGGAATGCGGTATCGGCATCGCCAACTTCGGCGACCTGAAGGAAGGCGACACGCTCGAAGCGTTCTCGACCGAGAAGATGGCGGCCGACCTCGGGGCGCTGACATCGGCCAAGGCGTAAACGCTACTCCAATTCAACACTGACGGCCCGCTTCTCTCGCGAGAGGCGGGCCGCAATATCTTCGGGGCGTGCCGGCTGATTGGTCATCGTGCAACTGTTCGCACATTGAATGTCGAATTCGAACCCAGGTTACTTTCGGTGCAATCGCAGCGATTTGCGCGAGTAGACGCCATGTTTCATTCCCGCGAATTTCTTCATCGCGCCTTTATGCAACTACCGCATTAAGATACAAATTCCCCCTAACTAACTGATATCAGGTAGCGCCATACTTAGCCGTTGACACGCGCCTTTGAATCCGGCCACACTGGTGACGGTAACTATCAACGCAAAGGAGGTACAACATGCGCCGTGCACTTCTCACAACTCTGCTTTCATCCATCGCTCTTACCGCAGCGGCTGCTCCGGCAACCCAGCCCGACGACGCTGCCCCAACCTCCCGTGCCGTATCGAGTGGAGTTACCGCACCCCGCCTCGTCTACACGCCGCACATCAGCGTTCCGGCGACCGAGCTTCCCCTCACCATGTTCACCCCGTCGTACGTCGTCCTCGACGTCAATCTGGACGAGACGGGCAGCCCCAGGGAGATCCGCGTCGTGCATTCCATCAGCCAGGTTGTGGATGCGCGCGTGATCGAAGGCGTCCGGCAGTTTCGCTGGAGCCCGGCCGTGCTGAACAACAAGACCGTTCCCTCGGAGCTCACGCTGAATGTGGAGGTGCAGCGATAACTCGAAACCTTTTTCTACTTAGTTATTGAGGAGCTCGACTTAGAGCTGCTTAGTCGCGCGAACTGGCGTCCAGTTACCCGTTAAGTTCCGCGCGGGAGAGGGTTTGTGTACCTTCCACTCCCATTGAGCCGGCCCAACCACCGGCTTGATGGGAGGCTTTTTGCCTGCCGGCTTTAGGGATTGGGATCACTCGTCGAGCTTGAAGATCTTGATCTGCACGAGCTTGGCGATTGTCAGGTCGTGGAAGCCCCGCGCCTGCATGCTGCGAATGAACTCCGGAGTGATGTGAAATATGCGGATCTGGATCAGGTCATCGAGCGTCGGCTTGTAGCCGAGATCGCGAATCTCGCGGACCTCCTGCGCATTGACGCCCTGCACCTTGAGAGCAATCAACTTGTCTGCATCGGGAACGCCATACCCGAGGGAAGAAAATCCGGACACGTACGCCGGATCGATGCGGAAGATGCGCAGCGCAATCACGTTGTCCTTGGTCATGCCTTCCACGTGCGCATTCTTGAGCGACTCGACCCATGCGCTCCCCACGTCGAGCAGGGCGTAGGTCTGCAGCTTCTCGGAGTTGTAGCCGGTAAAGCCCATACGGCTCATTCGGGCCACAAAATCCTCATTCGGCGTGAAGGTGGCTGACCCGGCAAGCGCGCCGTTGTGGACAGTGCCTGCGCATGTGAAAACGCCGGCGTCGGCATTGAGCGTCGCGGTAAGCTGAGCGCCCTCGCGCGAGAGATCGGCCGCGCTGAGGCCGGTGAACCGGCCGATCGTGTCGTCGCTGAAACTGCTGCCGCAATCGCGATCCCTGCCGCCGCAGGAATCATCCGCAATGCGAAGGCGGAGCATGCCCGGTTTGTCGCCCGCGCTGATGGAGCACGAGGTGTGCAACGTGGCAAGCGCCGCCGCATTCAACGAGCCGCACAGAAAAAGCGACGCAGCGAGAACCGGTATATAGGTGCGCGGATTCATGACGCCTCCCTTTTCATAAGCGGGCGAGAGTTGCGGGTCGTGAAGTGATGGCCCCATGGCGTGCGAGCCCATGGATGGCTCGCGAATAGGCGAAGCTTGGAAGCTATTTCGAACCTTCGTCATCAAGGATTCCCGATATGCGCAGCTGAATGAGCTTCTTCAGCGTGAGGTCCTTAAAGCCATGGCTCTTTGCAGAGGCGATGAAGTCCGAATTGATATTGAAGATGCGCGTCGAGATCACGTCTTCGACGGAGGCTCCGGGAAACTGCTGAGCAATGGAGCGAGCATACTCCGGCGTGACGCCCTGCACCCTGAGCGAGAGCAATTGCTTCGAAGAGAGATTGCCGAATCCGGCTTGCTTCATGCCGGCAGTAAACTCCGGCGTCACGTTGAAGATGCGATACGAGATAGCATCCTGAATAGAATTCACTTCAAGGCCCTGCTGCTTGAACTGGGCGATCGCCTCGGGCGTTACGCCCTGGATCTTGCACGCAATGAGATCGTCGGCGGAAAGCTTCCCGAACCCGAGCTGGCCCATGGCGCGCGCGTACTCGGGCGTCACGTCCTGGATCTTCATCGCAATCATTTTGTCGAGGTCGACGTCATAACCGGCGGCGCGCATGCGGTCGATGTAAGTGCCGTGCGGCGCGGCATTGCCCGTCTCGGGAGGCGGCTGCGTGGCATCGGTGGACTGCGTCTCCGGCTTTGGCTTGGGCTGCGCTGCCTGGAGTGCCGGGTGCGGCCGGGCAGGCGCGACGGCTGTTATGGAAGCGAGCCGGGACGATGCAGCAACAGTCTGCGCCACGGAGGCTGCCGCCGGAGCCGGATGCGCAGGGCGCAGGCTCGCGATCACCTGCGGCGCGGAGACGAGGAGCACGGCAATTCCCGCAAGGGCCGCTGCGAACGAGAAGGGCCGCTGCGCTCGGGCAGAAAACGCGAGTGGTTCTCCGAGGATGCGCGCGATTCTCATGCTAAGTGTCTGCCGCGACTGGTGGCCGTCGAGCGCCATGGCAAGGTGCAACTGGCGCGAGCGCTGCTCTTCAAGATGAAACAGCGCGCTGGCATAGACGATCGGGTTGGGGTAGACGTCGAGAGCGAGATCGTCGCAGCAGAGTTCGCGCTCGTGGCGTACGCGGGCACTTACCCACCACACGGCAGGATGGTAGAAAAAGAGGGTTTCAACGAAGGTTTGAAGCAGGTTGCAGAGAAAGTCGGCGCGGCGAACGTGCGCCAGCTCGTGCGCAAGAACGACTTCAATCTCGTCTGGGCCGAGCCCGCTCAAGGCGGATAGCGGCAGCAGGACAACAGTGCGGAAGGCGCCGATCGTGACAGGTCCGGCCACCCGGTCGGAGATGCGGAGAGCGACTTCTTTGTGCACGCCCAGTGCGGCCGCAATGCGCGCGAATTGCGACTGCACGTCTCCAGGCGGCAGGAATGCCGAAGCGCGCATACGAAGCCGGCGAATCAGCCACAATCCTCCGAGATTGCGCGCCGAAAGCCCGCAGACGCCGAGGAGCCAAAGCGCATCGACCCAGAGCATGAATGAAGGGAGGCTGTTTGCGATGGAGCGGCCGTCCACTTCGGTGTTGAGCGTATGGATCACTGCGGTCTCGGCGATGTGCGGAAACTGCGCCGAAATGGAAGGCACGGAGACGCTCGCAGCGCCGGGCTGAGCCGCGGGAAGCATCTCCCACACAAATGTAAATCCGGCCGCGGTCACCATGACCACCAGCGCGAAGAGGGCAACGGCGTAGCGCGCCTGACTGGAGCGGCGAGCCGTGGCGCGAGCGGCGACACCATAGAGGACCGCAATGGCGGCCGCCTGCCAACAGAAATGAATAAGCATCCAGGCGACGGCTTGAAGGGCGTGAGTCATGGCCGCTCCTTTCGGGTGGAAGTGGTACCCAGGCTGCTGCTTTTGCGTTCAATGATGGTACGAATTTCGTCGAGTTCGATTGCGCTGGCGGGTTCCATGGCAAGAGCGTGCATGGCCAGTTGCGCGGCGGAGCCGGAAAACAGGCGAAGGCTCAGGTCTCTCAGGATCTTGCTCTGCATCGCATCCTGGCTGAGCGCCGAGCGATACACGTGTGCGCGGCTGGCTTCGTCGCGGACCACCAGGCCTTTCGCGGTCATGATCTGCAGCAGCTTCAGCGTGGTGGTATACCCGGACGGACGCTCCTCGTTGAGAGCGTCGTGGATATCACGAACCGTAGCCGGTTCGATGGTCCACAGGGCGCGCAGAATCTCAAGCTCGGATTCAGTCGGTTTCGGCAGAGTTTCGGCATTTCTGCTCATGTTCGGCACTTTATACGAAGGATTTCGTATTTGTCAACGAAAATCTTCGTAGATCGCACCGTGCTCCGAAAATGCTGCAGAGACGACGAAGGCGCACCACACCATTTGGGAGCCAATCCCGGGCGACCACCTGCTTCCCAACTCTTGCCCAATCTGGTCCAACCAGAAGTGTGAGAAGCGGAGTACTAGAGGAAAGAGTTGCAAACACCGTTCCGATCCAGGCAGGAAGTCATCATCAACGCGCCTTTGGAAGAAGTGTGGTCTTTCAGCATGGATCTCACGAAGATTCCCGAGTTCCATCCTCGCGTGGCCAAGGTCGATCTTCTTTCCGGCAAGTCCGTCCGCGAACCAGGCGCGTCTTATCAATGCCATCTTTCAGGCGGCAAGCACACGTGTATCGAGAAGGACATCGAGATCATCCCGCTAGAGAAGATCGTGACGGTGTTGCCGGAGGACACGCTCGGTTTCACCAGGATCTTCAGCGATTACAGAGTGGAAACGACGTTTCAAGCTCTCGGCGACCGCTCGACAAGGATAGAAATCAGCCACTTTTACTCGACGGCAACTTTGAAGGCGAAGCTCCTCGACTTGTTTGCGAAAGGCAAGATCGCGCGCGATACCCAGGCAACACTGAATGCCGCCAAAGCCGTGATCGAAGCAGCTGGCCGCGCGAAATAGGGCCTTTCCAAAATAACTTTTGTCCGCTCAGACTGGGTATTTTTCCGCCTTGATGCAGGCGTTTGCGACGGTCCGGCTCAGCGCGACTGTATCCGCGGGAATGTACTTGACGAGGCGGCGCAGGATCGCAAGCTGGGTGCGCAGCATGTCACCCTCGGTGCAGGCCGCGAGAACGCGTCGGGCGCACTGCTCGGCGAGTGCGAGAGTCTCGTCGGCAAGCAGGCCCGTCATCCCGGCAGCAGCTTCCGCACTGGCCTTACGAGCGGCGCCGAGCTTCCGCGCGCGCAGCAGCGACGACTCGAGCGCGTACACCTGGGCGATGATGTCTGCCAGGTCGGCCATGATCTCCTGCTGATCCTGGAGCGCGGTCATGTAACGCTGGCTTGCCACGCCGGCTGCGAAGAGAGCGACCTTTTTGGCAGCTGAAAGAATCTCCGCTTCGCGGGCAAGCGCCTCGCCGGAGTCCACAGCTGAGTCGAACGAAGTTGGCTGCGTCACCTCATCCATGAGCGACTTGATGGCGGGCAGCAGTGCGAGCTTGCCGGTCATTGCGCGCTTCATCAGCCACCCTGTGATGATCATGCGATTGATCTCGTTGGTGCCCTCGAAGATGCGGTTGATGCGGGCATCGCGATAGAAGCGCTCGGCCGGGTACTCTTCGACGTAGCCGTAGCCGCCCATCGTGGCGACAAGCTCGTCGGCCACGTAGCTGAGCATCTCCGAGCCGTACACCTTGAGAATCGAGCATTCGACGGCATACTCCTCGATGCGGCGCTGCACTTCGCGCGGGTCGTCGTGGGGAGCGTCGGCGAGCGCGGCGTCGATCATGCCCACGGTGCGGTAAGCCATGCTTTCGGCGGCGAAGAGCCGCGCGGCGGCAGTGGAGATCTTGCGCTGGATCAGGCCGAATTCGGAGATCGATTTACCGAAAGCCTTGCGCTCGTTGGCATAGCGGACCATGTGCCCGAGAGCCATGCGCGCGCCGCCCACGCAGGCGATGGCGAGCTTGAATCGGCCAACGTTGAGCACGTTGAAAGCGATATGGTGGCCCTTGCCGGGCTCGCCGAGAAGGTTATCGGCTGGAACGCGGCAGTCCTGCAGCACCAGCGGGCAAGTCGAAGATCCGCGGATTCCGAGTTTGTGTTCTTCCGCGCCGACGGTGAGTCCGGGGAAGGTGCGCTCGACAAGAAACGCTGAGAATCTTTCGCCGTCGATCTTGGCGAAGACCGTGTAGAGGTCGGCGATCCCACAGTTCGTAACCCACATTTTTTCGCCGTTGAGCAGGTAGTGCGTGCCGTCGGCAGAGAGCGTGGCGCGCGTGCGGATGTTCATGGCGTCAGAGCCGGAACTGGCCTCGGAGAGTGAATAGGCGGCGATCCATTCGGCGCTCGCCAGCTTGGGCAGGTAGCGGCGCTTCTGTTCTTCCGTGCCGTACCACACCAGCGGCAGAGTGCCGATGCCGATCTGTCCGCCGAAGGCAGTGGAGAAACTGGCGAGTACAGAGATGTGGTCGGTCACGAGCGCGGACGTCGTCTTATCCATTCCAACGCCGCCATATTCTTCGGGAATGTCGACGGAGGTGAATCCGAGGGCAGCAGCTTTCTGCATCAGCGAGCGGAGCACGCCCGGCGTTTTTGACTCGATAGCGGCGGCGGCGGTCAGGATCTCGTCGCGAGCGAATTGCGCGGCCGTAGCTGCGATGGACCGCTGCTCTTCGCTCAGGTCTTCCGGGGTGAATATCTCGTCGGGCGTTCGGGACTGGAGGAGGAAGCTGCCGCCGGGGGCAGCTATTGCGGGCAAGCCGATCACAGAAGACATTGGGAAATTATCTCCAAATGCATGAAAAGGATACGCTCGCGAAACGGTGGCGTACAAGCGAAACGCTGTTTTACTTTAGATGCCGATTTCACCAACCCGCGGACATTCCTCTGGATTGAGCCGGCCGCCGCGCGGGTCGACCCAATCGCTCCTTGTTGTTTGACTACTACTTTTTGCAGTGGTGCTTGTCGCTCTCATCCCCGACCTTATCTGTCAGCGGTGTAAGGCTTGCTCTCCCCGATGTCCGCCGGTTTTCGCGGGGAGTAAATATCTCATTCGAGAAATGAACCAAGACAGATCACCCATGCGCTTGCACATTTACTGGAGAGCGCACGCAACGAGAGGAGAAGTCATGCAAAGGGATGGATGGATGATGCGCGCGGTTATGGTGGCCTTTGGTCTGCTGGCGTGCACGGCGGTTTCAGCCAGGGCTCAGGTAAAGGGAATGATCATTTCGCGGGCGGGCGACACAATCGTCGTGAAGGGCGACCAGGGCACCACGCAAGTTGCTCTGACCGATCACACCGATACCAAGGACGACACCGGGCTCTTCGGTCTCGGCAAGGAGCACCTGGACGACACGGTGCTGATTCCCGGACTGAAAGTGAAGGTAGAAGGCGCCCCTGATTCGTCGGGAAAATTCGTAGCCAGTGTCATCACAGTGGATGGCGACGATATGGAAACGGCCGAGATGGTCCAGGCTGGCCTGCATCCGACCGCCCAGCAGGTGGCTGCCAACGTGAAGAATATCGAGGCTCACGAGGCAAAACTCGGGGAGCACTCGCAGGCCATTCAAGCCGCCCACCAGAACATCAAGATCAACGAGCAGAACATCGCAACAAACAAAGCGGCGATCGATGACAACATCAAGGACATCGAAGCGAACACCAACCGCTTTCAAACCTTGGACGACTACGACGTAAAAGGCTCGGCCACGGTGAAGTTCAAAGTGGGTAGCTCCAGGATCGCGACCGCGGACGAGGACCAGCTCAAGCAGCTCGCGCAGTCCGCGCTGGGCATGCAAGGCGTCCTGATCGAGGTGATGGGCTATGCCGACGCCACAGGAGGCGCCGAAATGAATACGGCACTGAGCGAGAGGCGCGCCAAGTCTGTCATCAATTTCCTGGTCCAGCAGTGCAATGTTCCGATCCGGTTTATCGTGGCTCCCGGCGCGATGGGAGAGTACGGCGCGGCGGCCCCAAATGAAACAAGCGCGGGCAGGGCCGAAAATCGCCGGGTCGAGGTGAAGGTCCTTGCCAACAAGGGTGTCAACGGCAGCGGTTTGTAGGAAGCAGTCCGATATCGCTCTCCTTTCGAATGCCCCCTTGCATGTAACGCCCGGCTGCTCCGCGTGTCTCACGCGGAGCTCGCCGGGCACTTTGCGCTCGAGTGCCCTGTTGCGCGCAGAATCTCGTCCTGTTGATTCTGCGCTGCCGCACGGCGATATCTCCCAGCCTTGTGCTCGGGTCTTTGAATGTAAATCTCTCCGGGTGCGCGGGTCTGAAGATTGAATGCACTTCGATCCGCGGCGTTCGGGGCAAACCCGGCCGCTGAAGATATTGGAGAATGATCTCCAACTGTCTGAAAAACATAGGCGACCGGAATTTTGGCGCAGGTGCAGGGCTCCGCTTTACACGAATGCCGGCTTCGATGCATTGCAATTGGCCCACGGCGCTCTACACGTATGACGCGAACCAGTCAAAGCGGTCCTTAGTTGTTAGCTACTACTTTTTGCAGTGGTGCTAATTCCCCCCATCGCACACCTTGTTGTCAGCAGCGCAAAGGCATGATCTCCCGGTTTTCTCTGGTTGTCCTTGGGGGAAGACGGACTGATTCAAATTGCAATCGGCTCAGGACAACCATGCCCTTGCACGAGTTCGGGGAACCATATGCAACGAGAGGAGAAGTTATGAGACAGGATCGATTGACAGTGCGCGCGACTTTGATCGCCTTTTGCCTGCTGGCAGTTGCAGCAGCCTCAGCCAGGGCGCAAGAGGTAAAGGGAATGATCTCTTCGCGGACCGGCGACACCATCGTCGTCAAAGGCGATGACGGAACAGCAACAAAGGTCCAAATTACGGATCAAACCGACACAAAGGACGACACCGGGCTGTTCGGGCTGGGCAAGAAGCACATGGACAGCACCGTATTGATCCCCGGGCTGAAAGTGAAGGTAGACGGCAGTCAGGGCGACAACGGGAATTTCGTCGCCAGTGTGATTACTGTCGACGGCGACGACCTTGAGACCGCGGCGATGATTCAGGCGGGATTGAATCCGACAGCCGAGCAGGTTCAGGAGAACATGAAGAACCTCGAGGCGCACGCGGAAAAAATTGGGCTCAACAAAGATCAAATTGCCGCCAACCGGCAAAAGATCGCAGACCACGACCAGGCCATTGCTTCGAATAGGGCCGGCGTCGAAGAGAACATGAAGAACATTGCGGCGAACGCCAACCGCTTCTCGACGCTTGACGATTACGACGTCAAGGGCGAGACCAACGTGAAGTTCAAGGTGGGAAGTTCGAAGCTCGACAGTGCTGACGAAGACCAGCTCAAGCAGCTCGCCGCGCAGGCTCAAGGCCTGAAGGGGGTACTGGTCGAAATTACGGGCTTTGCCGACTCGACCGGCAGCGCCGCCATGAACACCGAACTGAGCCAGAAACGTGCCGATGAAGTCATCACGTACCTGGTTCAGCAGTGCAATATCCCGCGCAGGCTTATCGCGGCGCCGGGCGCAATGGGAGAGTTCGGGGCGGCCGCTCCAAACGAGACCAAGGAGGGCAGGGCGGAGAATCGCCGGGTCAACGTGAAGCTCCTGGTCAACAAGGGCATTTCCGGCGGCAGCGGCTTGTAGGAATTAGCTCGGAGTAACTCTCCTTTCGGGAACTCGTGGGTTTGGATGTTCGGGCACAGCCTCTTGCTCCTGGCTTGGCGCCATCCTTGGGGCTGTGCCCGCATCTATCCGAATCAATTTAGAACTATTCCTCCCTGCGGAATCTGAAATTGGATAGCGAAAGCCGGTCTGAATCGTGCCGCGAGCATGGTTGCCCGGTGTCGGCTCTTCGCCTCGTGGAGTCGCCTCGTAACCTGCCGGGGCGCGCGTTTCGCGTACAATTTCAATAGCCCGTATCGGGAGGATTCCACTCTGTTTGCCGCGTCTTCCGCCAGTGTTTGTCCTGCCCTGTCCGGGCTTCCGGGTAGGCTCACGACGGCGCTGGCCTTGGCACCCCAGAACGGGCTGAAGCACCAGTTGAAAGCGCTCTTTAACGATCCATTTCTGTCGGTTCACCACTACTTCAACTGGTTCGACGCAGCGCTTCTTACCCCGTACTTCATCGTGATGATCGTGCTGGCGCTGTACGGAATACACCGCTACACGATGTGCTTCCAGTACTTCAGGAACCGCAGGAACTACATTCCGGACCCTCCTCGGCACTTCGCCGAATTGCCGCGCGTCACCGTGCAGTTGCCCATCTTCAATGAGCAGTTCGTGATCGACCGGCTCATCGAAGCAGTCTGCGCCATGGAGTATCCGCGCGAAAAATTGGAGATCCAGGTTCTCGACGACTCGACCGACGAAACGCAGGAGGTTGCGACCGGAATCGTCGCCCGATACGCCGCCATGGGCCATCCGATCGAGTACATTCATCGCACCAACCGCCACGGATACAAAGCCGGCGCGCTGGACGCGGGGCTCAAGGTCGCGAAAGGCGAGTTCATCGCCATCTTCGATGCGGACTTTGTGCCGCCTTCAGACTGGCTGATGCGCGTGATCCACCACTTTGCCGAGCCTGAGATCGGCATGGTGCAGACACGCTGGACGCACCTCAACCGCGACTACAGTATGCTCACGCAGATCGAGGCCATCCTGCTCGACGGGCATTTTGTGCTTGAGCACGGGGCGCGGGCCCGTTCGGGCGAGTTCTTCAACTTCAACGGCACCGCCGGCATGTGGCGCCGCCAGGCCATCACCGATGCAGGTGGATGGCAGCACGACACGCTGACGGAAGACACCGACCTGAGCTATCGCTCGCAGATAGCGGGATGGAAATTCAAGTACCTGCCCGACATCGAGTGCCCGGCCGAGTTGCCCATCGAGATGACTGCGTTCAAAACACAGCAGGCGCGCTGGGCTAAGGGGCTCATACAGACCAGTATCAAAGTCCTTCCTATGGTGTTCCGCTCAAACGTTCCGCGGAAGATCAAGATTGAAAGCGTCTATCACCTGACGGCGAATCTCAGCTATCCGCTTATGGTGATCATGACGGCGCTGCTGATTCCGACCATGATCGTGCGCTTCTATCAGGGCTGGTTTCAGATGCTGCTCATCGACGTGCCTCTGTTTACGGCCTCGTCATTCTCGATTGCCGTCTTCTACGTCGCCAGCCAGAAGGTGCTATTCCCGAAGACGTGGATGAAGACATTCCTGTATCTGCCGTTCCTGATGGCGCTCGGAATCGGCCTGACGGTGACGAACACCAAGGCAGTTATGGAAGCCCTCCTTGGCATCAAGAGCGCCTTTGCGCGCACACCCAAGTACCGCGTGGCCAAAAAGGGCGAAAAGTCGAGCGCCGGAAAAAAATATCGCAAGCGGCTCGCCCTCGCCCCTTGGATCGAGTTGGTGATCGGGGCCTACTTCTTCCTTGCGATCGTCTATTGTTTTTCGAACCACAACTACTTCACTTCGCCCTTCCTGATCCTGTTTGTCGTCGGCTATTGGTACACCGGGCTGATGAGCCTGCTGCAGGGGCGGTTCGAACGCTGGCACGGGGGTGGAGCGAACACAGATGAATCGAGCCCGAAGCCGTACCCGGTCGGAGTGTAGGCCCAGCCGCAGCCCCGCGTTCTCTGGGACGAGCCTCCAACCCCCTCCGTTACAATACTTGAAAGCGCCCGCCTGCCCAGTGAGCCGAATCCCTGCGCTGCCAGGCGCGTCAAAGTATTATGCTCTTGAATAATTTGCCCGAAGCGTTGACCTTCGACGACGTGTTGCTGGTGCCCGCGTACAGCAACGTGGTGCCGACCCAGGTGAGCACGCAGACCCAACTTACCCGGGACATCACTCTGAATACGCCGCTGCTGTCGTCCGCGATGGACACCGTAACCGAATCGCGCATGGCCATCGCCATGGCCCAGCAGGGCGGCATTGGCATCGTCCACCGCAACCTGACCATCGAGCAGCAGGCGGGCGAAATCGACAAGGTGAAGCGCTCCGAGAGCGGCATGATCGTCGACCCCGTCACGATCGGCCCCGGCCAGATGATCTCTGACGCCCTCGAGGTCATGCGCCGCTACAAGATCTCCGGCGTGCCCGTCACGCAAGACGGAAAGCTGGTCGGTATTCTCACCAACCGCGACCTCCGCTTCGAGACGCGCTCTGACATTCCGGTCGGCGATGTGATGACGAAGAAAAACCTCATCACCGTACCCGTCGGCACCACGCTCGAGGAAGCGGAGCGCATTCTGCATCAGCACCGCGTTGAAAAGCTTCTTGTAGTCAATGACGACTACGAGCTCAAGGGCCTCATCACGGTTAAGGACATTCAGAAGAAGTTGAAGTACCCGAACTCCAGCAAGGACGAAAAAGGCCGCCTGCGCGTCGGCGGAGCGATCGGCGCCACCGGAGACTACCTGGAGCGCGCCGCCGAACTGGTCAAGGCGCGCGTTGACGTGCTGGCCATCGATTCGGCTCATGGTCACTCCTCCCGCGTCCTCGAGGCTGTGCGCGACGTCAAGAGGCGGTTTCCCGCCGTCGGCCTCCTGGCTGGAAACGTGGCCACTTACGAAGGCGCGAAAGCCCTCATCGATGCGGGCGCCGACGCTGTGAAAGTGGGCTTCGGGCCGGGCTCCATCTGCACCACGCGCGTGGTCACAGGCGCCGGCATGCCGCAGGTCACCGCAATCGCCGAAGCGGCGCGAGCCGCTGCGGAGCACGGAATCCCCGTAATCGCCGATGGCGGGATCAAGTATTCGGGCGAAGTCACCAAAGCCATCGCGGCCGGCGCAAGTTCCGTCATGATCGGATCGCTCTTTGCCGGCGTGGACGAGAGCCCCGGCGAAATCGTTCTGTACCAGGGCCGAAGCTTCAAGACGTATCGCGGCATGGGTTCTCTCACCGCCATGAGCCTAGGCTCCGGCGAGCGCTATTTCCAGAGCGGCAACGACCAGCCCGACACGCAAGAGAGCGCCGAAGGAGTCGTCCAGCGCGAGCGCAACGGGCAGAACCGCCTCGCCAAGTTCGTTCCTGAAGGCATTGAAGGCCGCGTACCCTACCGCGGGCCGCTTGAAGCGATGGTTTACCAGCTCGTCGGCGGGCTCAAGTCAGGCATGGGCTACCTGGGCTGCGGCACCATCAGGGATCTGCAGGAGAGATCGCGCTTCGTCCGCATCTCCGGCGCGGGACTTCGCGAGAGCCACGTGCACGACGTCATCATCACGCGAGAGGCCCCTAACTATCATGTCGAATAGCGCTCAGGGCGCCCGTTACTGGATCCGCGTGTGGTGGCCGGTGGCGCTGATGATTGCAGTGATTATCGTGGAATCGCAAGAGTTCATGGGAGCGGACCACACCAGCGGCCCGCTCCGGATGATCTGGCAGGCCATCTTCGGCCAGGTGGGTGATGCACGTTGGGAAGACATTCACAACTACATCCGCAAATCCGGCCATTTCCTCGGCTACGGAATGATGGGCCTGGCATGGCTGCGTGCCTGGTGGATGACTCTGCCTCACTCGAAATTCCTCACCGATGTCGCGCTGGCGATGCTGGGAACCGGAGCGATCGCAAGCCTTGATGAGTATCACCAGTCGTTTCTTCCCAACCGCACGTCGTCTCCGTGGGACGTGCTGCTGGACTGCACCGGCGCAATTGTTCTCCAACTCGTGCTCTACATTACTCTGCGCATCTTCCGGCCCAAGCGCCTGCAACACGCCGCATGAACTCTGCCACCTACCTGTTTGACTGGATCAGCCGGATCCGCGCCGTGACCGCACGCCCTACCGCCCCGCTGAACATGCCGTACTGCGGCGAATCCACCACGTTGTTCACCACCGTGTAGTTCCCGCTGTTCGTAGCGTTCTCAAGAACGCCGCGCAACCCAAGATACATTCCATGAAAATGGAACTTCCACTCAAGCCCCGGGCTCAGCGCGATGTAATGCGGGAATCGCTGCTCATTCGCCGCACCCACAACCTCGTGGTTCGCACTGATCGCCGTGAACGGGAACCCTGAACGCCTGTCGGCCGTGTACACAAAATCCCAATGCTTCGCGAACCCCGGCACAAGAAACGGCAGCCACCCCCACGACAGCACGCGATTCGGCACATCCCACGGCAACGCCCCGCTCTGCTGGGCCCCAAATTCGGTAATCGTCGGAAAATAGTCGATTGCGGCGTTGGTGCGCGCCGAAGAGTGCGTGTACGCGCCGAACAGCGTGTAATTCCCGCTGAACGTGTGCCTCGCCTCGATCTCCTCCATCGTGTCGTGGTCCTCGCGCGCATTCGTCAACGCATACGTGCCTGACAACGCCCCCGGCGCTGTTACGTTCGCGTACACGAACTCGTCCGCCACGCGCTTGTACATGTAATTGCCCTTCAAGTAGATCGCACCCGGCAGCTTCTGTTCCGCTCCCACACTCCAGTTCAACGCATATGCTTCCTTCGGCGCCCCCGGGTTGAACGTGAAGTTCGTCTCCGCAGCTGGCCCCAGCGGCGTCATTCCGTCCGCGCCGAACATCGTGTCGTAGCGGATCCCCGCAAGCGCGCGCGTCAGGTACTCGAGCTGCGTGTGCTCGTAATACAGCCCGATGCCCGCCGAAATCTTCGTTACGCCCGCCGATCCCGGCGGCGACCACACAGCAGCAATCCGCGGCGCAAGCAGCGGCCTGCGTACAATCTCGTCCCAGTCGAACCGCAATCCCGGCTCAATCAGAAATCCATCATGCGGAGTCCAGCGGTCCTGCACGTAAGCGCCCACTTCAACGTTGTGGCGCTTAAACGGCGGCAAGTCCGGGAACGTGCTTTGCCGCAGCAGTGTTCGATCCTCGCGCAGATAGTTCACCGGCGCGCGCTCGTACGCCTCGTCATACCCGATGTGGTCGAGGTCGATTCCCGCCTGAAAGCTGTGCTTCCCGAGCCCATGCCACGGCGGCATGTAGAGCAGCGCGTTCCCCTCCACACGCTGCGACCGGCTCGTCAGGCTTTCAAAGTAGCTGCCCTGCGAAAGTTCGGGCGTGAGTTCGAATGGGCTCCCAGAGTACGGCTCGTACCCATCGCGAAAATGCACCAGGCCAAGTCCCACATCGAGCAGCGCCCCATTGTGAAAACTCTGCTGGTCGCGAACATACGGCAGCCACGCAACGGTATTCCGCTTCGTCGTGCTCTCCTGCGGAACGAGCGGCGACAGCCCGTCGTACGGCGAGTGATAGTCATTCAGCAGCAGCCCCGCGGAAAAGATATTCCGCGGCGTCACGTTCACCTGCGCGCGAACCAGGTTGCTGCCGCGGATCAGGTGATTGGTGTTCCCGCTCTCCGGCAGTTCCTTGATGTAGATGTCGTCGTACTCCACCTCGAGCCCGTCGAAGAACCACGCGCGGTCGCGCTTGATCGGCCCCGAAAACGTAATGCGCGGCACCACCTTGTCGAACCGGATGCCATTGATGTTTTCAAACGACGGCAGGAAATCCGTTGCGTTGAATCGGAACTTGTTGTCGCCCATGCCGGTATAAAAAGCCACTACGCCTCCGGTGCTTCGTCCATACTGCACCGGGTAGCGCGTCGTCTCCTGGTCGATCGAGCGCACCGCATCCGCGCTGAAGCGCATCGCCAGGATCCCGCTCACCGGCGAGCGAATGTCGAAGTTGTCCAGCGTGTCGAGCGTCGCCCACGTCTCCGAGCCCGCCACGTGCACCTGCCCGCTCGCGTCCTGGATCACTCCGGGGAAATACGGCAGCAGATTGCGGATGTCGCGTGAAGTCGGATACGGAATATTGATGATTTCGGGCAGCGCGAGCGTCATCTTGTCCGGCACCTGCTCCGGATCGATACCCGGGGACGATGCCGAAACATTCACCTGCTGCATCACCATCTGCAAGTGCGTCAGCACAACGCGCACGTCTCGCGCCGTTGTGTCGGACTCGTTCATCTCGTCTAAGTAGAATCCCGGCTTTTGAACGCGCAGATGGTAAGCTTCGTTCCGCGAAAGGACAAAGTTTGCATGCCCGTTGTAGTCGGTCGCAACCCGAACAGCGGCGCTTCCCGTCTGCTCCACTATCCCCTCGGCGCCGGCCACCGCAGCGCCGTTCTCATCGACAACGGTGAGCGCGACGGCCGTCTGCGCTGAAGGCGTTTGCGGCAAGGCGAACTGCGCACACACCGCAAGCGCCAACATGCAAACTCTTCGCAATACAAGTGCTGTTGCCTGCATCGGTCCATCCGGCCCGGCGTTAGATGCGCGCGCCTCGAAGAAGCAGGGGAAGTCTAGCACGCGCGCAGTGTCCACCCTCGCATCGCTCCTGTCGCGAAATCACCCATCCATGTACAATTCAGATGATGCACCGGCTCCCGGCGCCAGCCCGGCGAGCCCCTCGGAATAGCGTGCATTTCCTCCGAGCCGGGATGGCGGAACTGGCAGACGCAGCGGACTCAAAATCCGCCGGCCCTTGCGGTCATGGGGGTTCGACCCCCCCTCCCGGCACCAATTCATATAACTGATTTATAATGAGTTATATAGCGCTTTACTAAAGCGTTGTACCTATTACGCACCAAAATTCCCCTAAGGGTTTAGTAGCTTGTTTTCGAGTAGATAGATCAGCATTTTGGCCCGCGCGTCAGCCTCTGTCTCGGCTCTAAAGAATCTGTCGGTGCTCAGTGCGTCTACCAGCCACTTCCCAGGTTCATTCACTGACCTTCTTAATCTGCAATCTCTCGGCAACATCTCTCCAAGTTCGGCGACGGAGAAGGCCGAGTAGTAATTGTGGTGTTCATAAAGTTCGCGGCGACAGATTCTCTCTTCGTCCTCGTCCCATACGAGGAAAGCATCCTGCTTTACGCCCAATTCCTTGAGCCGCTTCGCAAGACCTAGGCGGCATACCTGTTGTTCGAGTTTCATGGATTGGTGGGGAGGGTCGGAGTTGAGGGAAGAACTCTTGTTTCATTTGTAATGGCGGGTTCATTGTTCCCGCCCCCTCATTGTTTTGCTCGATTGAAGGTGCCCCAACCTCCCCGAATTAAATAAAGCACACTGGCGTAGAATTGCAAGCACTTCGAATCCAAAGGAAAGGAGATCCGTCTGAGCGAGGTTGATCGACTGGTAGAGCACGTCAAGAAAACGCTCGGCGATTTGGATGCGCCGCTGAAGGATGACGACTGGTATTCGAGTCTGGCCTTGTGCGTGACCGATGCGGTGTACTCAATTGGGGTGCGGTACGAGGCAGTGCAAGGATCGATCAGGACGTTTTGTCGGTGGGCACATTGGGAGAGAGATTTGAAGAATGCGCCGCGAGAATACACGATCAGCGAGTTTGTAACCCTGTTGGATTCGTTCAATAGGGACTGGGACAAGATGGCTGGCACCGCGTTTTGTAATTATCAACGCACATCGCCACGTGGCGGAATTTTGAAAGCTGAAGCCGTTTTCAAGTTTGCAACGGTTCTGAAAGCGCATGGAATCGAAAAGTATGAGAATGTTCCGGCATCGGGGCTGCCATATAAAGTCGCGTCGGAGCTTAAATGCATCACGGGGCAAGGTAGCGGTCTTTCGTACAAGTATTTCTTGATGCTTTCAGGAAATACGCGAGAGGTTAAGGGCGATCGCATGGTCACTCGCTTCGTGGGCGAAGCGGTAGGGAACCCTGGGATTTCGGGTGAAGGTGCGGAACATCTTGTGCGTGCGGCTGTCGCTGCATTGCAACCGGAGCATCCGAGTCTGACAACGTACAAGCTGGACAACTTGATTTGGAATTATCAGCGCAATCGCGAGGAAAGGGCAGGAGGATCTGAGGGGTGTAGTCGGGCGAGCTTCGGCTCCTCGTGACGAAGATCCCGTGTTCCTCTCATGTACCAAATACCCGCGTTTCCACAGTTTTGTGCGTTTGTTGCGATCCTAAGGAATCGACAACTTGTTTAGAATCAGCGGCGTCGAAATATTAGACCCCCCTCCCGGCACTACTCATCAAATATCCCTCGAAGCAGCAGATCACTCACAATATTCTCCAGATACCCGCCGGATATGCGATCCTTTTGCATCCCCGGGGTGCCGTTGGAGGGCGTGTGAGAACTTTGCCGCTTGTACTTCCAGTGCTTTTATCCCTGGCAGGCGTGTCACAGCCCGCGCAGGCCCAGAACAAGGAACTCACCCTGAACTACTCGTACGTTGTCTACAACCCGGCTAAGAGCATCGCCGGCAATCGCAACCTGAACGGCGGGGGAGGATCCGCTGGCTTCAACATTGGCGATTACCTCACGCTAAAAGCCGAATTTGAAGCCTACAGAACCACTACGCTGACTTTTCACCTCCCCGCCACCGCGAACTCGCCTTCGGGAACCTTCGAAACGAAGGGCGATATGTTCACCTATCTCTTCGGCCCGCAGATCAACATCCCCGCAAGCAAAAAGCGGTTCTTTCTTGAGGGTCTCTTCGGCGGCGCCGATACCAACGCCTACGCGAATCTGTTCAAGGCAGCCGGTGTCACCGGGCTCAAAGCGACCAACAATGGCTTTGCCATGGCCATGGGCGGCGGGTTGGATTTTGTCGTCGCGAAACACATCGCCATCCGTCCTGTTCAGTTCGATTACTTTCTGACGCGCTATGAGTGGAAGTCCATCGGCATCAACAATCAGAGCAACTTCCGTTACCAGGCGGGTGTTGTATTCGCCTTCGGCGCCTAGCGCCAGGGCTTTCTCCGTCACGTCGATCTCCGCGCGCGATTACCCGTGTTTGTCGCTCGTGAATTGAACGAAACCTCGCACTTCTTATAGTTGCTGATGCACTGGCGGCTTCCTATGCTGTCGGCAGAGTGGTGAGGCGTTGACCTCATCTACGTCTTCTCGTGGCGGGAACTGGTCTTTCTCGCTGTTTCGTCAGGCATGCACTTCCGTTAACCCGAGGGGAGAGGATCGCCATGGCGCCCTTGAGCGATGATTCTTCGTCGTTGACCTATGTCGAGTGCACTGAGCAGAAGCGCCTGAACGATGCCCGCGTGCTTGCTATTCCGTGGAAGAAATGGGGACCGTACCTCAGCGAGCGGCAATGGGGCACCGTGCGCGAAGACTACAGCGCCGACGGCAATGCCTGGGACTATTTTTCGCACGACCAGTCGCGATCCCGTGCCTACCGCTGGGGCGAGGACGGTCTCGCCGGAATCTGCGACGACCAGCAGCAACTGTGCTTCGCGCTGGCTCTTTGGAACGAGAACGACCCGATCCTCAAGGAGCGCATGTTTGGGCTTACGAACAGCGAGTCCAATCATGGCGAGGATGTAAAGGAATACTACTTCTACGTCGACAGCACCCCCACTCACTCGTATATGAAACATCTCTATAAGTACCCGCAGCACGAGTATCCCTATCGCGATCTTGTAGAGACCAATCGCCGGCGCACGAGAGAAGAATTCGAATACGAGCTTCTCGATACGGGCGTATTCAACGACAACCGGTACTTCGATGTATTCACCGAGTATGCGAAAGCCGACCCCGAGGACGTCCTCATCCGGATCACCGTCCACAATCGCGGCTCCGAACCTGCGCCAATTCACGTCCTTCCGACGTTGTGGTTCCGCAACACGTGGTCATGGGAACCCGACAGCCAGATCAAGCCCTCATTGAAGCTGTCCGGGAGCGGAGCTATCCAAGCATGCCACCCAACCCTCGTGGACTATACGCTTCAGTGCGAGGGCAACCCGGAAATTCTTTTCACGGAAAACGAGACCAACATCAACCGCCTCTGGGGCCAGCACAATCCCACACCCTTCGTGAAAGACGCGTTCCACGCATACGTGGTCAATGGGAACCAGGGAGCGGTGAATCCCGAGAACACCGGCACAAAGGCGGCCGCTCATTACGTTCTCCAGATTCCCGCCGGATCAAGTCAGACAATTCGCTTGCGCCTCAGTTCGGCTCCTCCTGCGAATCCGTTTGCCGACTTCGATGCCGCGTTCGCTTCGCGCCTTGCCGATGCCGACGAATTCTACGACCGCATCACTCCCGCATCCCTCAGCGAAGACGAGCGCCGTGTTCACCGCCAGGCTCTCGCCGGCATGTTATGGAGCAAGCAGTTCTATTACTTCGACCTCGATAAGTGGCTTACCGAACATCATTCCCATCCCATGACTGGCGATCGGCGTCGCGGCTCGCGCAACACCGAGTGGTTCCACATGCTCAACCGCGACATACTCTCCATGCCCGACAAATGGGAGTATCCCTGGTACGCCGCATGGGACCTTGCCTTTCATACCATCGCCCTGTCGCTCGTCGATTTCGACTTTGCGAAGGATCAGCTGCTGCTCATGCTGCGCAGTCTCTACGCGCACCCCAATGGGCAGATTCCGGCATACGAATGGAACTTCAGCGATGTGAATCCCCCAGTCCATGCATGGGCAACATTCGTCCTTTACAACGTAGAAAAGGAGCTGGGCCGCGCCGACCTTCGGTTCCTTGAGCAGGCCTTCCAGGGGCTGATGCTCAATTTCAACTGGTGGGTCAACCGGAAAGACCCCGAAGGTCGCAACGTCTTTGCCGGAGGCTTCCTCGGCCTGGACAACATCGGCGTCTTCGATCGCAGCGCGAAGCTGCCCACCGGCGGCTTCCTTGACCAGGCCGACGGAACCGCGTGGATGGCCCTCTATTGCCAGAACATGCTCGAGATCGCGCTGACTCTCACCGAATACGACCCTAAGTACGAAGAGATCGCCTACCGCTTCCTCGAGCAGTGCATCTGGATCATGTACGCCATGTACCGAATCGGCGACAGTCACGACCAGATGTGGGACGACGAAGACGGGTTTTTCTACGACCTGCTCCACTTCCCCGAAGGTCACGCGATGCGGCTCAAGGTCCGCTCCATGGTCGGCCTGCTTCCGTTATGTGCGGCAACCGTCTTCGAGCCGGGCATCGTCCAGCGGCACCCCCGCATGATGGAACTCGCCGATATCTTCAAGAAACGCCATCCTGACATCGTGGCAAGTCTCGCCAACAACGACGACGGTACACCCGGATACGGAGGCCGTCGCTGCCTCTCCGTGCTCAACAAGCAGAAGCTGCAGCGGGTTCTCGGATACATGCTCGATGAAGAGGAGTTTCTAAGCCCCTACGGAATCCGCTCGCTCTCGCGCACGCACCTTCACGATCCATTTATCTTTCATGCCGGCGGGCAGGAGTACCGGGTCGACTATCTTCCCGCCGAATCCAATACCGGCATGTTCGGCGGAAATTCCAACTGGCGCGGCCCCATCTGGATGCCAGTGAATGCCCTTTTGATCCGCTCGCTTCTGAACCTCTACCAGTTCTACGGCAACGACTTCAAGGTCGAGTGTCCCACACGTTCCGGAAACTACATGACGCTCTTCGAAGTCGCAAAGGAGATTGAGCAGCGCGTTGCAAGAATCTTCCTGCGCGGTGAAGACGGCAACCGGCCCGTCTACGGCGGCGCCGGGAAATTCCAGGACGATCCGTTCTGGCGCGACTACATACTCTTCTATGAGTATTTCCACGGCGACAACGGGGCGGGTCTTGGCGCCAGTCACCAGACCGGTTGGACTGGACTCATCGCTCGACTGCTCGATATGTTCGCCCGTCTTGACGCCGACATGCTCCTGAGTGTCTCGAAACAGGATCTGGTTGCGCAAATGACGCGCGAGCAGGTCGCGGGAGTTGCAGATGCCGCCGTAACTGCCCCGGCCGTCGAAACTCCGGTGGCAAGGCAGAGCGAAACGAATTCAGTCCGTTGACAGCCGGACAGAACCTGCGAACAAGCTCTTCTCCATCTCCTGTTCGTCGTGCCTGGGTACATCCCTGCCGCGGACACTGATTCCATTCACCTAAAAAGGCGAGCGAGCCGGCGCCCTTGATCCGGCTCGCTCGAAAGGAGGGAGTGTAATAAATCCATTAGCAAAGCATGCCGGACTCATGTGTTATCTGGTCCACCGGCTCGCTTCGCGGGCAAACCGCACTTCTCTATCACTTCCGTGTTCTCCAACGGGAGAACCTTGTTCTGGGGCAGGAAAAATAACTCTGCGATATTGCCGCTGCCTCGGCTGCCGGCAGGTCAACTTCCGGCTGAGGTTCATCCTGTGGCCAGCCCCCGGGCCCAGGAACACCACCGCCACAACCTGCGCTGCATGACGAGAATCCAGCGTTACCTCCGTCCAGGGCCATCTCTGACCCATTTCTCGACTGCGTCGGCCCCCATCAGCCACGCCAATCCAGCCGATGGCGCAAATGCGAATCCTCTGCTGTGCCGCGGGCAGATGCGGAATCAAGCCGCAGTATCGCGGTCATCGGGCCCGTGCGAGTACTCCTAAATCTCACAGTCGCAGGCAGTAAAATTACCCTCGCACCAAGGGCGTCAACTCCATTTACGGTGTGGCGATATACAGTCGCCTTGTACTGATCAACTCATGCTTTGCTGGCATTTCTGGCAGTACAGTTCCCGCTGCGCGGGCTCTATGATCCGTTCGCAGAGTTCTTACAGCCATGACACACGCCAGGAATCTTGCAGCCGCGCTGGTTGTACTCGCATTCTCGGCTTCGATCGCGATCGCGCAGGCTGCCTCATCAGGCAACCTGACGGAATCGCCATCCGACGATCCGGCCGGCAACGTGCACATCGGCACGCCGATCGTCATTCCGCTCAATCCCACGGCGAAAGCAGTTCATCTTGGCTGGGGCCTGAACGTCGGCGGAGGATACAACTTCACGCGTCGCCACGGCCTGATCGGCGAGTACTTGTGGAACGACCTGTTTCCCACCAACGAGGCCCTTACGAAACTGCGCACCACCCTGAACGACCCCAGCCTGCACGCCGGCGCGGGAGTTATGGCTCTTACGGGCAACTATCGATACGAGCTTCGCGGGCAACACTTCGGGACTTACTTCATCGGTGGAGCCGGCCTCTACTACCGCCACGTCTCCATCTCAAAGGAAGTAATTACAGGCAGCACCATTACCTGTGACCCCTTTTGGGTGTATTGGGGCGTCAACTGCACAAGGGGCGTGGTCACTGAAAATCAGACGATCGGAAGCTTCTCCGCCAGCGGCCCGGGGTACAACGGCGGAATCGGCTTTACCATCAGGGCGGGCGAGCCGCCCTACCGGTTCTATGCCGAATCCAGGTACCACTACGCTCCCAGCAGCCGGGTCGACACGCAGCTTATCGATATCACCTTCGGATTCCGCTATTGACCGCATTGCGACTCCATTTCGGCGCGCCACAAACCTCATGCGGTTCAAAGCCCGCCTCGTGCGACCGTCGTCTGATCAGGATATTACTAACCCGGCGGCATCGGCAGCGGCTTCGCGCTGCCGCAGTCGGCTCCCTTAAATACTGACTTATACGTCACTATATCTACGGTCGGCCTGCCGAGCACCTTTCCTTTAAAGTGAAGTGTACCGGTGGACGTGCCGTTCGCCGACCACTTTGACTCGATCTTGCCTGTGCCGATCATATTCCCCGTGCAAGCGTATTCCGTCGTCGTCCAGTCGGCGTGCCTCAGGATATACTTAAACTGACAACCTCCCTGCACATCCCTCATTTGCGGCATCGGGCCTCCGTAGCGGGAGATCATCTCTGGCGTGACGCATTCTTGGCGCGTTTGCGGGGGGTTGAAGGGGGAGACAGGAAAGGGAGTAACCACATGTTCCACGGTTACGGTCACCTGCCACAGCCCGGGATTTCTGTTGGACTGCGCAATCAACGCTGTAGCGACTGCTGCGGCGCAGAAGCCCAGCGGGATCCACAAACGATTCTTGCGCATAAATCCCCCATGCAGATACGCGCGGCTCTCGGCTCGGCGCGCGTTCATCGTATGTGAGTGCGCGCCGACTTGAGAAACGGAATTGATGGCCCGGCTCGACCCCAACAATACCACTCTCCGGGCCATTCGAACCCTTCCTGCCGCCACCTGATTGGGATCTCGCTACTGCGGCGGCAGGGGCATCGGCTTTACGCTGCCGCAATCTGCTCCCTTGAACACCGAGTTGGACTCCATCGTCCATTCGATCGGCGTGCTCCGCGGGCCCATCTGCATCGTCCCGGTAAAGTGGAGCTTGCTCGTGGACGTGCCGTCCGCCGACCAGTTCGATTCCACCTTGCCCTTACCGTTCATCTGTCCGGTGCATGCGTAGTCCGCGGTCATGCCGCTGGCGGTCTTCTGCACATTGGTGATCTGGCAGTTCCCCCTCGTTTGCGGCACCAGGCCTCCGTAACGGTCGATCATTTCCTGCGTAACGCACACCTGCGAAGTGTGCGGGCCGCCGCCGAACGGCGAGTTACCCCCCTGGGGCATCTGCATGCCGGCGGGAAACGGGGACTGTTGCCAGGTCATGGTGCTCGTCACTTCCCACAGCCCCGGATTTCTGTTGGGCTGCGCCATCAACAGCATCGCGGTCGCCACAACACAGCAGCCCACCGGGATCCAGAATCGGTTCTTGCGCATACTTCCTCCATGCAGATGTGCGCGGCATTCGGGTCCGCGCGGGTTCAATGTACGTGACCGCCCGCCTGCATGGGAAGCAGAATTTTTTCCCGGGGCCTCATTCGACGTGACCCGTTTGCTGAAGCTCTCCACCCTTCACTGCCCGCTCCCGGCCCCTCCCGCAATTGCGAATAGAATGGGGGCAGCTTTACCATCCCCGAAAGACGGCCCCGTCATGGACATCAAATCGTGGGCATCCGCGCAACGCCCTCGCATCGGCACGCTTCTCACCCTCGACAATCCGGCGATCGTCGAAATCGCGCGCCTTGCCGGCTTTGACTGGCTCTGGATCGATGCCGAGCACGGCCAGTTCAACGAGGTCGGCGCTTCAACCGCGTGCGCCATCCTGGCTGGCGGGCCGCGCGCATTCATCCGGATCCCCGATCACTCCCCCACCGCCATCAAGCGCTATCTCGAAGCCGGAGCCGACGGCATCATCCTGCCTCAGGTCTCCTCCGTCGATGAGGTCCATCGCATCGCCCGCGCGGCCCTTTACCCACCGCGTGGCGAGCGCAGTGTCGGCATCGCGCGCGCCCAGGGATACGGCGCACACTTCTCCTCGTACATCGCATCGAAGAGCTACTCGATCCTGGTCCAGATCGAAACCGCCGCCGGAGTGCGCAATGCGCGCGAGATCGTCAACCAAAACGCCGTCGACGCAGTCCTCATAGGACCCTACGACCTGAGCGGATCGCTCGGCATTCCCGGCCAGATCGAAGCGCCCGCGGTAGTCGAAGGCATCTCCGACGTTCAATCCATCTGCCGCGAAGCCGGAAAGCCCTGCGGCATCTTCGCCGCCACGGCCGAGAAGGCCCGCGCTTACGCCGCCGACGGGTTCGACCTCATCGCCGTCGGCATCGACTCAAACGTCCTCCTCAACGCCCTCACAACCATCCGTAAGGGCCTTTGAGCCGCGCGTCTGAAGGCGTTCGCACCGCCGATCACCAGATCGGGGTCCCCGGCAAGTCCGCTTTTGACTTGCTGGGGTGAGAGATCGGCTGTAGTGCGGGTCCTCAGACCCGCACTCTCTATTCCAGTCAATACAACCTCGTTGAATCCCCGTCTGGAGCGGCTGGCCCAGCCGCTGTTCGAGCTGCGCGCGATAGGTGCGGCTAACGCGCGTGCGCGCGCTATTCTTCAAAACTACGTCGAACTCGCAGTGGGAGAACCTCCGCGGGGTCTAGCCACCTAAACTCTCTTGGCCTGACGGAGGCTGATTCGTGCGCCAGGTTCGTGACGAGGAATACGTCGTAGATGACGCGGTCCACATCGTCGCCTTTGTCGGGATTCAGCGATCCCCTGTAGCGGAAATGGTTCCCATATGCATCTGTGAATGGGGTCTCGACGTACCTGAGAGCGATTGAGTGTATCCCCATATCGTCCAGATGGTGCAACTCCCAGGACTGGGAGATGCCGTCGTGATTGGAGTCGATCCAGACCAGCAATTGGGGCCATATAGCGTCCCGGCTATCGATAACCCCATCCCCGTTGCCGCCATTTTCCGGCAGATCGAAGACAGCCAACGCAAGGAACCCGTTCGGGTGGTTGGAAGGGGGTTGCGCTGTGATGTTGCCGAACAACTCCCCGGCGCTGTCGATGGTCCCGTTTCCGTTCCTGTCAAGCGCCAGCCAGCCGTTCGTCGAGCCTGACTCCGTCCAAGCTATTTGGATAGGCTTACCAGTGCCAAAGAAGTCGAACATCACACCTTCAGAGGCAGAGGTTAGATGGAATCCCGACCCATCGGTGTCAATAACGATAGGCGACAGACATCCACCGGGAGGGCAATCGTTTTCTAACTCGTACGCGCACACAGGAGCGGGAAACCATTGATACCAGTAGCCGACCTGCTGCGCTACCGGTGCCGGGAAGGTTTGCGCACATGCAGTTGTATAGTAGGTGCTGGTTTGGATCGCGTTGTTGTCGCATGTCGTGATTTTGTCGGAGACCGCGCCTCCGCTATCGTTTATTCCGATGAACTGATTCATCACCGTTGTGGCCATCGTGCCACCCTGGTCTCCGAGTCCCATCGTGTGCCCCAACTCATGCAAGAATGCCTGCACGAGAGCGTCTTGATAACCGGGTTGTGTGGGTGTCAACCATGTGGAGTTAGGAGGAATGACTGTCACCGCGCCGGTGAGAGTTGAACTACCTTGTGGGGTTACCGTGCATGTGGCACCGGGGCCCAATGTATTTGGAGTACATGGTTGGGTTCCCCCCGGAGCCGTTGCCGTTCCGCTTGAGAGCAGGTAGGTGGGGGGATTGCTGGAGGTCGACGGAACAAACTGGACGTTGGAGCCGTTCGATTGATTAGCAGTGTTCCATTGACCGACCGCGTTCGCCAATGCCGTGGACTCTAAGGAAGTGAGACCCTTTGTTGAGTAGTAGACAGTTGTTCCCTGCGGCCACGCAAAGGGTGGATTGTTGTAGACCCCAGGCCCGCAACTGCTTGCATTGCCGGGGAGACCGAAAAGCGACACTAGGAGGGAAAGCGAAACCTGCGCCAAGATCGAGGAACGCCTCATTGTTCACCTCTCAGCTTCAGGCAGTTGGGTTTGCCCGCCCCGGCTGTATATTGGATCGCGGCTCGGGTGTCGGAGATAAGCTCCTCCGGGGAGGAACTGGGGACTGGTAAAGCCAGACTTGGGGTGTCAGCGAAAGGGTGTTCCTTCGAGGCTGCTGCTGGATCGAGAGTGAGGTTATAGGTGCGTTGCGTCCGGGCCTTGAATGCGCCGGTCTCGGGAATTTGCGTGAGGAAGAGGAGGTACTTGTTGCCCGGTCGGAACTCAGGAAAACCGGGAACCTGATCGTAGACTGTTCGGCCACCGATAACGAGCTTTCCGCCCGGCCTCACAGCAGTAATCTCCTCTTTGCCGCCGATAGGGGCTTTGGGAACATCTTGCAGCACCTCTTCGACGTGCATCGTCCAGTCGGAATAGATCGCGGTTTTATCGGCGTTCAGGTGACTCACGCCCGCCACCGCAGTCACCACAACCACGGCATCCGAGATGCAAGCCCCATCCACAAGGCTCACAGGCGGATAGTCGGGGGTATCTATAAACCGGGCGGCTAGCTCCACTCTGTCAGAGGTGTCCGCCAGCGTGAGATCGCCCGTGGTCTTGGCCAGGAGGTCTGGGATCGTTCCAATCGTAAAGCTTTGAAAGACTCGGTTGTGGACCTTTTCGTTCTTGTCGGCTTGCGACTTCAGATCGTTTTCGGCACCTGGCTGTTGCGCAAGCGCCGGGACGCAGGGCAAAATCGCAAGCGCAACCGCGAGCAGCCCTGAGAAGATGGAACCAGGTCGTTTGTACATGGATTCTCCTTACTTCTTGCTGAGAGACGTTGCATGACTCGGCGGAGATTGGAACTTACTTTCGAATCCCGGGCGGAGCGCGAGTTAGAGTCGCACGAAGTATCCCACTCTTTCTGAGTAACAATTCAATGTCACCATGTGATTTACGCGAAGATTAACATTTGTGCAGCAAAAACAAAAACTGGAGGACGGCTGCGCTGTGCAAGGCTTTGGAGGAGTACGGAGCTTCGCCGCGCCGCGAAGTTAGGTCGAATTCATCGCGTTTCCGGATTGTCTTGTCGGTTGGCCAGGATGGCGGAAGCCGCCAGCCAGAACACCAGGAGGTATAGGACGAAATCTACGCCGGGATTGCTGACGGGTGTCTCATCGGTCACCTCTTGACGTGGCGCAATAGGGTATGCCTGCCGCATAGGTGATCGCGGCTCGCGCGTCGGTGAGCAACTCCTCCGGGGAGGCGCTTGGG
>Ga0126378_10000044_pt1 | contig 87637 bp, 75 predicted proteins | sample PanSoiMetPlot_23_FD_92587 | JGI IMG/M metagenome (GOLD analysis project Ga0126378, IMG submission 92587) | Tropical forest soil microbial communities from Panama - MetaG Plot_23 | ecosystem: Environmental > Terrestrial > Soil > Tropical forest > Bulk soil | place: Panama | collected 2016-02-17 | reverse complement strand
GAGACTATCGACGACCAGGCCAAATCGTTTTTCCGAGGCTCCGATCACGATGACAAAGTTCTTTTGCTTGGCGGGCTGCGCTTCGATGCTGTGCAGACGGCTCAAATGACTTAGGCGCACGAGGGTGAGGATCTGATCGCGGAGGCGCAGCACTTCGCGCTGATCGACTTTGTGAATCTCCTGTTCCGTGATGCGTGATATTTCGACGACAGAAGACAGCGGCACAGCAAAGAGTCGGCCGCCGACGCGGAAGAGCAAGGTCTGAATGCTGGCAAGCGTGAGCGGGACACGAAGCTGAAACGTGACACCGCGCCCTTTGCGCGAAGTGACCTGAACGGTTCCTTTGAGACGGTCCATGACGGTTCGAACGACGTCCATGCCGATGCCGCGGCCGGACACTTCGGTAACTTCCGCCGCCGTGCTGAAACCGGACTCGAAAATCAGGTTCAAGGTGTCTTGTTCGCTGAGGCGCTGCGCTTCTTCCTGCTTAATAATTCCCTTCTCCACCGCCCTCGCACGCACACGCTCCAGATCGATTCCACGGCCGTCGTCGCGGACTTCGATGACAACTTGCGTGCCCTGATGGAAAGCGTTTAGGAAAACAGTGCCGCGCGCGGGCTTGCCTACGGTCAAGCGCTCGTCGGCGGACTCAATGCCGTGGTCCACAGAATTGCGAACCAGGTGCATGAGGGGCTCTGCGAGCGAATCCATAATGCCTTTGTCGAGATCCGTGCTTTCTCCAGAAAGCTCCAAAGCGACGTCCTTGCCGCATTGCTTGGCGACGTCGCGAACGACGCGCGGAAAGCGCCTAAAGAGCTGCTCGACGGGAACCATGCGAATCTTCAATACACATTTGTGCAGCTCATCGAGGATGCGGGCCTGAAAGGTCATGGCATCAGCCAGCTTGGCGCGCAAGGGATCGCGCGCATGCCTCTGATCGAATTCGCTAAGCGTGCGGTGAAGCATGGACTTGCCGATGATTAGTTCGCCCACCAGATTCATAACTGCGTCGATGCGGGCGGCGTCAACTCGGAGTGTGCTCTCTGCGACGGCGGCTGCAGCTGATCCGGCGTTCGGCGCAGCTGCGGCGCGAGCCCCTGCGTCACGATCTGCGACGCCAGCCGTGGCCTTGGCTGCCTGCTCCTCGAGCAAATCACCGAGCAGTTCGTGCTCCAGCATTTGCGCCGCGCTGACTCGCTCGATGCTCACGTCGGACACAATCGAGGGAATGCGGCAGCGCTGGCGGAGCTTCTCTTCTGGTTGCGTGGTGGCGAGAGCAGCTTCTACGATTTCTACCGTAGCTGCCGCCACGTTGTCTTCTGGACGGAGAGCGATGACTGTGCCGCTTCCATGGAGAACGTTACGGATTAGCTGGAAGGCCGCAGCGCGCATCGAGCTGTTCGGGTCAACGCGAAGGGCTACGTTGTAAACTGGCTCGCCGCGGTGAAACGCCTCGGAAATCATGAGCTGTTCGTATTCAGTCCACGCAAACCGCGCTGGCACCTGAGGCGTTTCAGAAGCGGAGCGCTCGGTCAATCTCGGGTCGTCCAACAGGCGCCGGATCATCGCGTGAAGCGCGTCCATGGCGGGCGGTTCGGAATTTCGCTGATAGGCCGTTAGCATCGCGCCAAAACTATCGGCAGCGGTGAGCACTAACTCGGCAAGATCGTCGCCACGAGCGCGAGCCACCTGTGGGGTAAGCACATCTTCGAGCTCGTGCGCCAGCTCGCTGAGCTTATGGAATCCGCAGGCCGCCGAGTCGCCCTTGAGTGTGTGGACTACGCGACGCACTTTGCGAATGACCTCTTCGTCAGCGGGGCGGGCTTCGAGCTCGAGGCCTACTTCGTTGAGAGACTGCAGCAATTCTTCGGCGCTCTCAAAGAAGAGAGCGCGCAATTCATTGCCCCGATCGTCGGGCAGAAAGCTCACGTGGAGGCCTCAATCCGCTGATAGGCAGTGCCGTTGTTTTGATGAACCATGCGGAATTTCTGTGTCAGACCGAACAGGCTTTCGGCATGGCCAACGAACAAATATCCAGAAGGATTCAAGCAGTGCCAAAACTTCTCAATCAGGCGTTTTTGCTCGGCTTCATCGAAATAGATCATGACGTTGCGGCAGAGAATAATGTCATTGCGCCGCGGCAGGAATTCTGTCTTGAGATTGTGAAAGTCGAACTGAACAAGACCTTTCAGCTGGGATTTGACGGCGTACTTGTCACCGGATTTCTCGAAGTATCGCAGGCGGCAGGTGTAATCCACCGGCTCCATCTGAATCTCGGTGTAAAGTCCTTCTTGGCCGACGCGAAGGCTGGCGTAGCTGATGTCCGAAGCCACGATCTCCACTTTCCACGGCGGTGGAATCAGCGGCTTGGGCGACGGCATGTCGAACGGAAGCGGGTTGCGCAGGTAGTAGTAAGCGAGCGCATCGCAAATCAAAATGGCAACGGTATACGGCTCCTGACCGGAGGAACAACCGGCGCTCCAGACGCGAAGGGTGAAATCGCGGCGCTCTTGCTTGCGGTGAAGAAGCTCTTCGAGAACGCTTTTCTGAAGCAGTTCGAGCTGTGGGCGGTTGCGGAAAAAACTGGTTTCGTTGACCGTCAGATTTTCGAGCAGGAGGGCCAATTCAGCGCGCCCCTCCCTGCTAGTGAGCAAGCGATAATACGAATAGAAGGAATCCAGATTGCAAGCTTTGAGGCGGCGCTGGAGACGGTCTTTCAAGAAGTGCGCGCGGCGTTCGTCAAAGAACATACCGCATTCCTGATAGACAAGAGTTTGCAGGAGCTTGAGTTCTGCTTCGGTGAGTTGAACCTGGGCGGTAATCGTTCCCATGGCGTGCGTGAGCGACGGACCGTCAGTAGAAGGATGCGCGGGAGCTATCTGACGGAAGCGACGGGTTCCGCGACCTCCTCGAGGCGTTTGAATTCCGGACGCTGCAGGAGTTTAGAAATGTCCAAAAGGATGATGAGGCGGCCCTTGAGCTTGCCGACGCCGGTGACGTAGCCGGACTCGCCTTCCGCAAAGACGCTTCCGGGAGCTTCGATTTCCGAAGGCGCGATTTTCAAAACTTCGGAAGCTGCGTTGACGATCAATCCGACCAGTTTGTTCTCCAGCTCCACCACCAGGATGCGGTTCTTCTTGTCGGTCTGAACGTCGGCTTGACCGAAACGCTTGCGCAAGTCCATAACCGGAATGATCTTGCCGCGAAGATTGATCACGCCTTCTATGAAGTCCGGGGCGCTGGGGACGGCAGTGATTTCCGGCACGCGCACGATCTCGCGCACGGAGCCGATGCGCACGCCGTACGTCTCATTGCCGATCCGGAAACCAACGACTTGGAGATCTTTTTCCATTCAAGAAATCTCCGGCCCGTCAGGAACGCGCCAGTTCGGCATATTCAAGTTCGCGCTCCTGCTCCGCGCTGGGGCCGCGGCGCTTGCCCGTGGATTCGCCTCGGCGAAGGCGCTGCTGTTGACTGGCACGGTCCAGAACGAAGCGATCCATACCGTCGAGCAGATTGCGCGAGAGCTTGAGCATCTGTTCGGCCGCCGCAGAAAGTTCGGTGGAGCTTGACGCGGACTGCTGGACCAGCTCACGCATCTTGTCCATCGCGCGAACGACTGCTTGAGCGCCGGAGGCTTGTTCTTCGACGGCGGAATTGATTTCCTGAGTGATTTCCGTCAGGCGGCTGGTGGCCTTGGCGATTTGGGATGAACCGACCGACTGCTCGTTGGTGGCGGCGCCGATTTCCTGGGAGAACTTGTAAACTTCGGTGACAACGTTGGAAATCTTGTGCAGCGCAGAGCCGAGATCGTTGCCGAGGTTCAAGCCTTCCTCGACGATACGAGTGCTGCGCTCCATGTTTTCGACGGCCTGTCGCGCTTCGCGCTGAATGCTCTGAATCAAGTCGGCGATTTCCTTGGTAGATTGTGTCGATTTTTCCGCGAGCTTGCGAACTTCGTCGGCGACCACAGCGAAACCAAGACCGTGCTCGCCCGCGCGCGCCGCTTCGATGGCTGCGTTAAGGGCCAGCAAGTTGGTCTGCTCGGCGAGATCGTCGATGACTTCAATGATTTTGCCGATGTCGTCGGCGCGATGGCCAAGAACGTTGATGATTTCCGCAGAGGATTGAATCGCCTGATTCGTCCGGTTGAGGCCGTCGGTGGCCTTTTCCATGGTCTGAATGCCGGTGACCACTTCTTCGCGCGAGCGGTTGGCGATGTCGAGAAGCACTTTTGCCGTGTCAGCAACGCGCTGTATGGAAGTGACCATCTGGTCGATCGAGGCAGAGGTTTCAGCCACGCTGGAGGCCTGAAGCTGAGTATTCTTCACCACGTTTTGCACGTTGATGCTCATCTCGTGCATGGTGCTAGTAACTTCCTCAATGGCTGAAGAGGCCTGCACGCTGACTTTTGCGGATTCGTCCGCAGCTCCAGCGACTTGATTGGAGCCGGATGAAACCTGACTTGCGGAATCGCGCGTGGTGCGCACAAGCTCCTGCAAGCCGTGGGACATACGCAGGAAGGCATTGCCGAGCGTGTCGCGCTTGGAACGTGGAACGACTTCGACGGTCAAATCGCCTTCCGCGACGGACATGGAAACGCTGGCCATCTCCTTGAGGTACGCGACCATGTTGTTGAAGGTGGTGGCCAGCGCGCCAATTTCGTCATTACGGTGGATGTCGATGTTTTGGTCAAGATCGCCCGAGTCGCCAATTTCGCGGGTGACGGTCATGAGGTGGTTCAAAGGCTCGCTAATGGAGCGCGCGGTGTAGAAGGCAATTAATCCGCCGGCGACGAGTGCAACCAGAGTCCCGATGATTGTTATGAAGAAGCTGAGATTGCTGGCGGTTCTTGCGAACTTGGTGGTCTGTTCCACACTTTGGTCGAGCACGGTGGCGGATTTGGCAAGCCAGGAGGAAGGATCCTTCTGGAGATAAAAAATCTGCAAATCCGAAACGGTGGCGTCGCCGGAATCGACCTGATGACGCTTGGCAATCAGAGGCTTCGCGAAATTGTCGGCCCAACTGGCCTCGGTGCTTTCCACCTGAATGAGCGCGGTGTGCACGTCATCGTTGCTAGCCTGGGATGCACCGCGCTTGAAGAGGTCGGTCATGTCAGTGAGGCCTTTATTGACCTTTTCCTCATCGCGTGGATCCCCGCTCAACAGGAAATTGTTTATATTGAGGCGATTCAACATGATCTGGTAGCGGACGGACTCGACGGTGCGAACGCTATCGAGCGCCCTGCTGGCCGTCAAACCGGTAATGATGTTCACCACGAGAAGAACTGCGAGAATGCCCAGAATCACACCGAAACCAGCGTATAGCTTCTTTCCAATCGTCATGCGAATTGCCTCCGCTCCCCTGACTCCGTTAACCTGCAGTCCACCGCCGGCCCCTTTAAGACCTGAGCAGCCGGTCCGCGCCTACTCCGCGCTGTGAAAGTCGAATTCAATAATTTGTGTGGTCTCATCCGGGCCCGGCAGAAACCGCCAATCCTTCAGTGCGTCCTGACAAGCCTGCGTAAGCAACGGATGGCCGCCGATGACGCGCGTTGACTTGATATGGCCATCGGAGGAGATCACGACTTCAATTTTGACCTTGCCTGTTACATTCATGCGCCGCGCCAGATCTGGGTAGACCGGAGCGACCTTGCTCTTCACCTTGCGCTTGGATTCATCGGTTGAGCCTGACTGGGCGAAAGCCACAGCCGCCCACAAAAGCGCGATGCTCCCCACCATCAGCGCGAATCTTTGCCACGTACGGAATCTCATCGACTCTCCCTCGGAGGATTTAGATAGATGCCCCTTGGGAGAAAGGCACGTCGGATGCCAGGTCGCAGGGTGGGAAAGCAGTCATGTGCGCAAACCGAGTTTCGGGCATAACAAATAGAAAAATAAAAAGTTAAGTGGAGCCTGGCAGAGATCTCAGACGCATCTGGAAACCGCCACATGTCTCAGCAGAAGCGCTCGAGCGATGCGGAGGTCTCAGGGTGAGACGCGAGACCGATTAACGAGCGTTGAGGGCTGTAGGCAGTTTCGCAACATGGTACGGAGCGAGGATTGACTCAGAATGAGACTACCCGTAGCGTGACAGGATGACGTCTCGCAAATTGAGACGTGGGACCTTCCCTCTTGCCCACTAAGGGTGCAAAGACGACACGATCACGAACCGCGACAGCCTCGAGCGGCATGGCCAAACCGCGTTCCACAGCCGCACGCAATGCCGACGAATTGATGGACCTGGCGATTGAGGCCTCGCAATCGCGGCACCTCTCCAATTTCTTGAAGCAGTTCGCCCTGCGTTCCGCCCGGATGCTGGAGGCAAGTTGGGGCGGAGTGGTGGTGTGCGAGGGCCGTGAGAGCGAGTTTTACGAAATCCCCGGGAACAGCGGCCCGGCGTATCAGTTGGCGGAAGCATGGGCCCTCGCTAGGGAGCGAGAAATCCGCGGGGAGCTGGAAACTCGACCCTTGCCGGAAGAAATTGCAAAGAGCCTGCCCGACGAAGAGACGCCCGGAGCTGCGGTTTTTGTTCGCATTGCCGCAAGCGATAAGGAAAAGCTGGGGACTCTGTGCCTGTTCCGGAAACGACCAACGCTATCTCTGGAGGAGAAACATCTAGCGCGTGCGCTGGCGAGTCATGCGGCGCTTTCGCTGGAGAATTTCCGGCGCTTTTCGCAGCTCGAAAAGTCCAAACGCCAGTGGGTCGAGGATATCGATGCCATCAGTGACTATATCGTGGTGCATGATCGCTCATGGAAAATCGTGCGGACCAACCGGTCGCTCGCTTCGTACCTGGGAGTCCCTCCGGTCGCGCTGGTAGGAGAGGCGATGAGTAGTCTGCGGCAAATCGCGGAAACCGGCAGCGACATGCCCTGCCCTTTCTGCCGCGATACGCAGCGCGCGAGGGAAGAGTATGTGGCAGCTTCGCCGGAGCGCATTTTTCTGGTCTCCACGTCGCGCACGCCAGGAGTGACGGATGACGACTGGAGAACAATTCACGTACTCAAAGACATAACGGATCGCCGCGAAGCAGAGCGCAGATATCGCGAGCTCTTTGACAGTATCCAGGAAGGATTGTTTTTCGCCACTCCGGAAGGAAGATTTCTGGATGTCAACGACGCGATGGTGAGGATGCTGGGTTACGCATCGCGAGAAGAATTGCTGCGGGTGGACGTGAGCCCGCACTTGTACCCGGCCCCGGAGGCGCGAGAAAAATTCCTGATGGCCCTTGGACAAAAGGGAGTTTTGCGGAATTACGAGGAAACGCTGAGGCGCCGGGACGGAACGCTGCTGCACACGCTGCAAAACATCACTGCGGTGCGAGATGCGCGCGGGCAGATTGTACAGATTCGCGGATTGATGCTGGATGTAACGGAACAAAAGTCCTTTCAGGCACAGTTGCAGCGAGAGCGGGACTTCAACCAGAAAATCCTGAATACCACGCAGAGCATGATTCTGGTGCTGGATACGGCTGGGCTGATCAGCTATGCGAACCGGCGGTGCTATGAGGCTGGCTATCAGGAAAGTGAATTGATCGGGCACCGGCTGGTGGACTGGGTCGAGACCTCGCACCGGGACGATTTCGATGCGGCGCTGGAAACCACGGCGCACGGGCATCAAGTGGAAAACCTGGAGTCACGCGTGCGGCGAAGCGACGGCTCGATGGGACATTTCTCGATTAGCTTGAGTCCTATGCGCGACGAACAAAACACGGTCAATAGCGTCGTCGTGGTCATGACGGACATTACCGACGCAGTTCTGCTGCAGGCGAAACTGGCGCACAGCGAGAAGATGGCCACCATCGGCCGATTGGTTTCCGGGGTGGCGCATGAAGTGAACAATCCTTTGGCGGCGATTCTGGGATTTACAGATTTGTTGCTTGAGAACCCCGAAGTGCCGCGGTCGGCGCGCGACGATCTGCAGATCATCTTGCAGGAGACGCAGCGGACCAAAGACATCGTGCAGGACTTGCTGAGCTTTGCACGGCAGCGGCCGGTGCAGCGGGAATTGGTGCAAATTCATCAGGTTTTGCGGCAGACCATCAAATTGAGAAGCTACGACTTTGCAAGTCACGGCGTGGAAGTGACCGAAGAGTTTGAGGAGACCTTGCCTCCAGCTTTGGGGGATGTCCAGCAATTGCAGCAGGTTTTTCTAAACATTTTGAATAATGCGTATGACGCGGTGCAGGAATCTGGACGGCGCGGGCGAATCAAGATTCACACGCGGCGGCAAGGAGAAATAATCGAGGTCGCCGTAAGCGACAACGGCACAGGGATCGTTGACGTACAGCGAATTTTCGATCCGTTTTATACGACGAAGCAAGCAGGCAAGGGCACCGGGCTGGGATTGAGCATATGCTACGGTATCGTGCGGGCGCACGGCGGCGAGATCCAGTGCTGGAACAATGAGGACGGCGTAGGGAGCACGTTCGTGGTGCGGATTCCTGTGGCCACGGAAAACGCGCTGACGGCAGCAGCCGCGAAAGAGGCGGGGCGATGAGCGCGCGCGCGGCCGCGTCGGCGAAGCGTCCGATTTTGCTGATCGAAGATGAACGTTCAGTGATTGCGTTCCTGCGCGCGGCTTTGGAGCGACGTGGATATGCGGTAGTCGACGCATCCTCCGGGGAGGAAGGGCTGAGACGGCTCTCCGCCGGGAGCTACACCGGCGTAATCTCGGACATCCGAATGCCGGGGGCAGTGAACGGAGCAGAGGTGCACGAGTGGATTCAGAAGAATCTCCCCGAACTGCGGTCGCGAATTATTCTGATCAGCGGTGACACGGCCAATAGTGAAACGCAGGCGTTTTTAAGGCAAAGCGGCACTCCGTGCATTGAGAAGCCCTTTCGCGTTCAGCAGTTGATTGCAACCGTCGAGCAGACATTCGGCAAACCATGAGCGGAGAAATGAAAACACGGCTACTGGTGGTGGACGACGAACAGAGCATACGCCGGCTGTGCATGACCATTGGAAACACGCTGGGCTACGCCTGCACGGAGGCCGAGAGCGCCGAGGCGGCTCTCGGGCGCCTGGAATCCGATGCTCCGGAATTGATTCTCACGGATTTGAAACTTCCCGAAATGTCTGGAGTCGAGCTGCTGAAGCAAGCAAAGAGAATCTTGCCGCACACGGAAGTCGCGATCATGACGGGCCACGGTTCGATCGAGTCCGCCGTTGATGCCATGAAGCTGGGGGCGTACGACTACATCGAAAAGCCGTTCCGAGTGGAAAAAATGCGGCTGCTGCTCCAACGTATGGCGGAAAAAGTAAATCTGGTTACCGAAAATGAGTTTCTTCGCGAACGCGTAACGGCGGAAGAAAAGCTGGACGGCATCATCGGCACATCAGCGCACATCCAGGACGTGATGCGAATGATTTCGCGGCTCAAAGACACGCGCACGCCGGTGCTGATCTCAGGCGAAAGCGGCACGGGGAAAGAGCTGGTGGCGCGCGCGATTCACTTCCGCGGCTCAATGGCGCAAACACCGTTTGTCGCCGTGGATTGTGGATCGCTTGTTCCCACGTTGATGGAAAGCGAACTCTTCGGCTACGAAAAGGGCGCATTCACGGGCGCGACGAAGTCAAAGTCGGGACTTTTCAAGGCGGCCGATGGAGGCACGATCTTTCTCGATGAGATCGGCGAACTTCCGCTGGAGATGCAGGCGAAACTCCTGCGCGTGCTTCAGGAAAAAGAAGTGCGGCCCGTTGGAAGCAATGAAAGAGTCAGTGTCGATGTTCGCGTGATCGCAGCGACAAATCGCGATTTAGAAGCCGCCTATCGCGGAGGGACGTTCCGAAAGGATTTGTATTTCCGGCTTAACGTTGTAACCGTGCACCTCCCTCCCCTGCGGGACCGGCGCTCGGACATTCCGGTGTTGGTCCACCATTTCCTGGACCGCTACGCGAAAGCCTCACAAATTCAGGTGACGCCGGCGGCCATGAAAAGCCTTCTGCAATACGATTGGCCCGGCAATGTGCGCGAACTGGAGAACTGTATCGCGCGCGCAATAACCCTGGGCGACGGAAAGAACATTGACGTCATCGACCTTCCGCCTGCCTTGCGGAGCGAGTCGTCAGAAAGTGGCGCCGCGCGACCTTCCGACGCAAGTTCCCTCTCGACGACGGCGCTTGCTGAAATGGAGCGAATGACGATTTTGCGAGTTTTTGAGCAGGCGCACGGGGACAAAGCATTGGCTGGAAAGATGCTGGGCATCAGCAGAGCCACGCTCTACCGCAAATTGAAGCGCTACAACATCCCGCTCAAAGGCGACGACGGCGGCGAAAGCGAATCGCCTTCGAGCGTCTAGGGGATTACAGTTCCGCCGAGAAATTCTGCAGCTATTTCTAAGCGGAATTTCATGGCACTTAACTAAAATACGGACTCGCGCCGTCTCACGACACTAATCTCGACAACCAGGTGCGTTAAGGGCTGAGACGCAATCGTTTCAGGCTGAGACATTTGAGCCATTCCAGCCGCGTCGAGAATTCCTAAGTCCTTCTCTTTCTATACCTTCACCTCCGCTTATCTTTAGAAACCTTTGGCTGGCGGCGTGCAGCTTCCTCCCACGGCAGTCTGTGTCCGGTCGCGGCGGAATGTGTGCCTCGACTCAGAAACTGCCAGTTGAGCCCGATACTTAGAGGCGTGAGGCCCGTGGTAAAAACCGGCAGTTCGGCACTCGCGACAAGCGAAATGAGTTGCGCCGGGCAATTGGCGCAGTTTTTCCCTCGGGCGACCGCCGTTCGAATCCCGGTGCAGATTACTTCGCCGCGCGGCGACAAAACTAGTCTGCACGAGGCCACGGTTGTGGAGTTTAGCAGCGCGAACCACGCCATATTTATCTCGACGCTGCCGCTGGAGTTTGGCGACCTTGTTCGCCTGGAGAACCGGCTGGAAGGAAGCCACGTGGAGGCCACCGTTGATGCAGTCCAGTACCACGACGGAAGAAAGGCCGTGGCCGTTCGATTCGTGCATGGGTCTTGCGACTGGGTGGTGAGACAACAGTGAACAAAACTCCTACTCTGAATATTCCGGCGTCGCGAGCCGACGGCGCCAAAATGGCGCAATGGAAGGAAGCGCGCGAAGTATTTCCCATCTATCTAGCGCTCGCCAAGCAGCTGGAATTCGAAATCCCTTTTGCCCAAGCCAAGCGCAGTCTCCCCGACAAGCCGGAACCCGAGCTGTTTGCTCAGGTCGAACAATGGCTCGATAAGATGGATCAGCGCGTATTGGCGCATCAGCTGCGCCATCTTCTTCAGATGACCACCTTGAACGCCAGCGAGACCGGGCTGCGCGCGCTCATCCAGCGCCATCTGCGAAAGCTGAAGAAGAGCAATGCCGACCGCGACAAGATCGATTTCTTGCTCGTGCAGTATTTCGCGCTATGCGCGCCGGCAAAGATTTATCACAAGCAAATCGAACTCGCCGATGTCGCCCAAGTGTTGCAGCCGGTGCTCGGTGCCGTGGACCCGGCTCCGCTGGCGTGGTGCGCGCCACTGGAGAAAATGATCGAAGCACTGCGCGCTTTTCGCAGCTTGCGGGAAATCCTCAAAACGAATTTCATTGAAGAAGGCCGAAAAGTAAAAGAAACCGCGGGCGGCATGTTTTATGACCCAGCGGCTTTGCTCGCCTTCATCCGTTTCAATTTCCTCCTCCGCAGAACCCTGATCGAGCTGATGCACTCCGATTTGATCGCCATTCGCAGCGGCCTGGCCACTTTACAAGCAGCCGGCCTCCGCACCATCGACTGTCATCACGCGGGGTTGCAGGCCGGCGAACCGCTTGGCAAGGTTCGCAAGATTGCCGACGAGTGGAAGCAGCCCTTTCAAAAAGAGTACACGGAGCGCACTGTCAGCGACGCCTTTGTCAACCTGCTGGGATTGCGGTCGGACGTGGAACAAGCGCTAGAAAAAGCGGGCAAGAGTTCGCCTGCGGGTTCTCAAAAAGCACAAGAAGGATCACTGCTGCAACCAGCCGGGACAAAAAAAACTGCTCCGGGTGCAAAAGTTTCCGCTCCCATAGGAAAAGACAAAGTGGCACAGGAAGCTCTTTCGTCCAAGGAAGCTGATCCGGCCGCGGCGCTCGACTTTGAAACTTGCATGGAGCAGATCTGGGAGCAACTGATCGCCACGCCGCCATCGCGCGGACGATCGATGACCACGGTAAAAATCGGCGGGGCCCGGCTCCTGATGTCGTCCTGGGAAGTGGCCGCATTTGTGAGTGAAGACGGAGCATCAGCGGAAGATTTGCGCCGCGCGGTTGTCGCGCGGGTTCTCGTCACGGCGGCCATGGAATCTGCCAAGGAAACCGGCAACGCCACGTCGCTCGACCGCGCGATGAACATGGCGCGCGTGGAAGTGACGCGGCTGCAAGAGCGCGTGGACGTAGCCAAGCAGGCAAAAGACACGGAAGCGGCGGTTAATCTTGGCATCAGCACGAAGCGTCTGCTCTCAACGCTCGACGAGGCAGAAAAGTTGTAGTTTGCAGTTTGGATTTACAGTATCAGAACAATCCCCGGGAGCAGGTTTCCTTGCGACAAGCCAATGTAACCATTCTCACGGACGAAACAGAATTTGGCAGGATGCTGACGGCGTGCTGGCAAGCCGAGCGCCAATCGCCCTTAGTCACGGTGCTTAGCAGTGATTTGTGGCAAGAGCAAGAGGCTCCGGCCTGCGACCTGATTGTTATAGGCCCGGTTCGCGAAGGCAAACTGCCTCAGATCCTTCGTTCCCTTGACCCGTCCGCTGCCGCGATCTTGTGCGCGCCAGCAGATTCCAAGGAATTTGCGCAATTGCGAACGAAGTATCCCCGGCTGGTCCACGTGCCGCTGCGAGAAGACTGGGCGCAGACGCTGCTGCTTGTGGCCGGAGAATCGCTGCGCCGCGTGGAGGCAACGCGGCTGGTCCGGCAGGCAGAACGCGCCGCCGCGAAAAACGAAAATCACGCGACGCTCGGTCGATATATGCTCGAGATGAAGCACAGCGTCAACAACGCGCTTACCTCCATGTTAGGCAACGCGGAATTGCTCCTTCTGGAACCCGGGCAGCTCTCCACGCAATCATTGGCGCAAATCAAGACCATTCACAGCATGGCCTTGCGCATCAACGAGGTGATGCAGCGTTTCTCATCGTTAGCTTCGGAGATGCAGGGCGCTGAGAATGCTTCTCAAGCTGAGACGGAAGAGACGAGTTCCCCTATTCCTCAGCGACGTTGAGGGCCGCTCTCGTGCTCGAAACCTATTCAGAAATCGAGACTTAGCATCACACGACACATCCTCGAAGGGAACACTAGGGCTGGCTGCTGACGTGCACCCTCTCTCAGCGGATAACTATGGGGAGACTACGGCTGTGCATAAAAAAGTCCTGATCGTCGATGACTCACCGGCCGAGGTCAAGCTTATGCAGAGCCTGCTCGAGAAAGAGGGCTACTGGCCCGTGGGACTCAACGACCCCAAGTTGGTGGAGGAAGCCATTACCAATGAGCGGCCCAGCGTTATTTTGCTGGACATCATCATGCCCGATCGCAACGGCTTCCAAGTTTGCCGCGATTTGAAAGGCAGCACGGAGTTTAATTCCATTCCGGTGATCATGGTGACTTCAAAGGATTCGGCGAGCGACAGGTTTTGGGGCGAGCAGCAAGGGGCTGATGCCTACGTGACGAAGCCTTTTACGCGCGACGAATTGCTGCGCGCGGTGCGGCGGTTTGCATGAGAGTTCCCGGAGACCTGACAGGCAATGAGTGAAGATTTTCATCTCGAGCCGCTTCCCGCTGACGCGGAGAGCGACCAGCTGCTGGAAGCACTAGGCGGGCTCGAAGAGCGCTCGCCGGAATCACAGTATTGCGTGTTCCGAAGCGGCCGCGAACGGTTCTGCCTTCCCGTGTTGGACGTCGAAGAAGTGCTGGACTGGCCCATGGTGACGCCGCTTCCGCTGGGTCCGGCTTATCTGCTTGGAATTTTCAATCTCCGAGGAGTGATTGTGCCGCTGATCGATACGGCCATTACCGAAGGCCGCAGGCCCGGTTTGCTTCCGAAGCACGTTGTCGTCGCTTCGTTGCGCAGCGAAAGCCATCACGAAGATATTCGCATCGGTATCACGGCGGATGAGGTGATTGGGACATATTCGGTGAGAAGCGAGGATCTTCTCGAGCAGGCTCCCGAAAACGTGCCGCACTGCGTTGGAATGCTGCGGCACGACGACCGGCTTGCTTTGGTGATCGACCTGCGGCGGCTGCTTGAAGTTTTTCCCGGGCCCAGCATTTGAGTTTACCGGAGGCGGCGCCAACGGACGGCGCAAGCTCCGCGGAAGGAACTTGGAGGGTGGCATGAAATCGCGAATGAGTTCGACAATCTGGATGCTGGTCTTTGTGAACGGCGCGATGTTTCTCGTCGTTCTGGGGCTGGCCTTCAGCGCCGGGAAGAAAGCGGGCGAAGCCGGAGGGTTTGATCTTAGCTCGCCGGCGATGATCGGAGCGCTGCTGGTGGCAGTCGTCATGTCGGTGATTCTGGCGTGGCGGTTTAGCGCCCTGCTCGGGCCGGTGCATGCTCTCGCCGAATTCTCCGAGCGGCTTGCCGCGGGCGATCCCCGCGCGCGCGCTGAAGTCAATTCGAACGATGAGTTGGGCTATATCGCGGACAACCTGAATCGCGCCGTGGCTAAAGTCTCCAAGGCCACGAGCAATCAGGACGCTAGCGACTCGCTGCAGAAAAATATCACAGACTTACTGACGGTCATTAACCAGGTGGCACGCGGCGACTTGACCCTTCGCGGCAAGGTGACCAACGACCAGCTAGGAAACGTCACCGACTCCATCAACTACATGCTCGACAACTTCACCAAAGTGCTCGAGCGAGTGCGCAAAGCAGCCATGGAAGTCACCGCCTGCTCCAACAACATTCTGGTGGCCGCCGACGAGATGCAGGCCGGTGCCACTCAACAGGATCAGGAAATCACCAACACGTCGAGCGCCGTCGAAGAGCTGACCGTGTCGATGAAACAAGTATCCAACAACGCGGAAGCCAGCGCCGAAGCCGCTCGCCGCGCTCTGGACGCCGCCGAACAAGGCAACCGCGCTGTGCGCGACACGCTCGAAGGCATGCAGCGCATTCGCGCTTCCGTGCAAGCAACAGCGAAGAAGATCAAATCGCTTGGTGACCGCTCGCTGGAAATTTCGGAAATCATCAACGTGATTAATGACATCACGGAACAAACCAATTTGCTCGCGTTGAACGCAGCGATCGAGGCGGCGCGCGCTGGCGAAGCGGGGCGCGGTTTCGCCGTCGTTGCCGACGAAGTCCGTAAGCTCGCCGAACACAGCCGCAGCGCCACAAAAGACATCGCAGCACTCATCAAGGCGATTCAGGCGGAAACGAACGAGGCTGTAGTGGTCATGGAAGAAGGCACCAAGGAAGTGGAAGGCGGAGCGGCGCTGGCGGATCAAGCCGGCCGCGCGCTAGACGCTATTTCCAACGTCGTTCGCCAATCGGCTGAACTCGTTCAGGAAATTTCGCTGGCTTCCAAACAGCAGGTGCGCGGAACGGAGGGCGTCGCGCACGCCATGCAAATCATTTCCAGCATTACGCGGCAAACTTCGCAAGGAACGCGCGGAACGGTGGCCACGGTGAGCCAACTCGTCAAGCTTTCCGATCAATTGAACGAGGCGCTGGCGCAGTTCCGTGCCGCGTCCAAGGCTGCAGCGCAGCAGGAAGTGGCAAACGAGCGGCCCGAGCCGCGTCCCGTTCCAGTAGGTGCAGTTCGCTAGTCGTCCAGCCCCAATTCGGCCTCGCGGCTGAATTGAGAATGTAGCCTAAGAACGGGAAAACGATGAGCGAGCGCCACGGACCAGGACACGGGCTGAGCGAACACGAGTTGAGCGAGATCCGCATGTTAATCGAAGAGCGGACAGGCATTTGCTTTGATGAATCGCGCGAGCGCTTCTTCTCGACGCGCGTGCGGGAGCATCTGCGGGCCAAGAGCATAAATCGCGGGACCGATTTGCTCCGCGCCATGCGCAAATCGAACGTCGAATACGAGGCGCTGCTGGAGCGTTTGCTCACTCAGGAAACGAGTTTTTTCCGCTACCCAGGCGTCTACGAAGCTTTTGAAAAGCGCGTTTTGCCCGAGCTGCACGTCAAGAAGTTCTGGAAAAATCCGCGGACTCTGCGCATCTGGAGCGCCGGCTGCTCTACGGGCGAGGAACCGTATTCCATTGCCATCACGATAGCGGATTCGCTTTCATTCGCCGACTCCTGGAACGTGGAGATCCTCGCCACCGATGTCGGCCGCCAGGCGTTGAAACACGCCGAGCGCGCGATCTATTCGGGGCGCAGCATCGCCAGCGTGAGACAAAAGCAGCTCAGCGATCACTTTTCTCCAGCGAGCGGAGGGCAGCAGGTCAAACCTCGGTTGCGCAAGATGGTTTCGTTCGCACAGATGAATCTTGCTTCGCCGGTTTACCTAGGGCGCATGGATGCTATTTTTTGCATGAACGTGCTGATTTATTTTTCGGAAGAGCGCCGCCGCGCCCTGGTCCAGCGCTTTTACGAGACGCTCGAGCCGGGCGGATATCTGTTCCTCGGACATTCCGAATCCATTTCCAAAATGCCCGTGAAGTTTCAGGCGATTGTGCTGAACGATTGCATTTTGTACCGCAAGCCAACCGCTGACGAATTGCTGAAGCCGGAATTGGTGGCGGAGGGACGCGCGTGAGCACGCCGGACCACGAAGCCGTCGAAGTCTTCCTCCAGGAAGCTGCTGAGCACCTGCAGTTTCTACGAGAATATGTCAGCGTGCTGCAGGAACTCGAGCCGCATCGCGAGGACCTCGAGCGCCTGTACATTGCCGCGCACACTCTGAGCGGAACATCTGCGAGCTACGGTTTTCCGCGGTTTTCCGAAGTCGCCGGCAAACTGGCACATGTCTTTCAGTACGCGATGAACGCGCCACTCGGAGAGGATCTCCACGGACCGCTGACCGAATTTCTCTCCGATGGTATTTCGCTCCTTGAAACCGACCTTCTCGAAATCAGCGACACGGGCAAAGAATGCGTTGAGGATATTGCTGCCTTCAAGGATCGCTATCGCTTCGCGTTCCCAACCGAGCCACCCCCGCTCAACCTGGCCCAACCGGAAACGCACAGCCCAATGGCTGCTGAAGAATTCGAAGAGCCCGCGCCTGCCGCGCCAACAGGTTCTTATTTTGATGCGCTGCCTACCGACGACGAAGTTCCCGATGAGATTCTGGAGTTCTTCCAGCCGGAAGCGGAAGAGCATCTACAAGTGGTCAGCGATTGCCTAATTTCGCTGGAAGGCAACAATAACCCAGAAGAGATCAACAAGCTCTTCCGGGCGATTCATACAATCAAGGGCTCTGCAGCCCAAGTTGGCTTGAAGCGGCTGGGTGCTATCGCGCATCGCGTGGAAGACCTAATTGGCCGCTTGCGCGACGGTGAAATCGAGCCGTCACCGGCTCTCGTGGATCTCTGCCTCGAATCCGTGGACATTTTGAAGAAAACGCTCCACCGCAACTGGGCGGATGAGACCGAGATGCGCAAGAGTGTCGATTCCCTGCTTGGCCGCATCGCGGAGTTCGCACCGCAGGAACCGGAAGAAGCAGAAACACAGCCCGCGGCTGTCGAATTGCAGCCGGCTATAGAGAAGCCCTCGGCAGAGCGGCTCGCGGCACCAGCGAAAACATCCGCGAAACAAGCCGCCGCCGCTTCGGCGAAGTCGGTTCGCATCGCGCTCTCGCGCCTCGATCGCATGATGAACACCGTCGGCGAATTGGTCATCAACCGCACTCGCATGGTCGGCCGCGTCGGCGAACTCGAAAAATTGGTCGACACGCTGAGTTTTTCGAAAGAGCGGCTGCAAGGCAAAGTCGCGGAGTTTCAAGAGAAGTACGAATTCAACCGCATTAGCTCCAATAGGAGCGTCGGCCCGTGGACCAATAACTCCACGCCACAGCTGCTTTCCAGCGCCGCCGGCGGCGACACGTCGTTCTGGTCCGAATTCAGCGAGCTCGAAATGGACCGCTACGACGACTTCAACATTCTGTCGCGCTCCATGGCAGAGATTTCGGCGGACGTGAACGAAGTGCTTTCGCAGCTTCAGGGATTCATCGGGCGGGTCGAAGGCGACATCGACGAATTCACAAAACTAGCGCACCACCTCCAGGACGAGATCACAGCGGCGCGCATGGTGCCCATTGGCACGCTGTATTCTCGCCTGTCCCGCGCCGTTCGCGATGCCGCGAAATCAACGAACAAAGAAGTGGAGCTCGATCTCACTGGAAGCGAGACTGAGCTCGACAACAACATTATTCAGCAGATTTCGGACCCGCTCGTACACCTTGTGCGCAATGCCGTCGCACACGGCATTGAGCACACCGACGACCGCGCCGCCGCCGGCAAATCCGCTGTCGGGAAGATCATGCTGCGGGCCTACCACCGCGGCAACCACATCTACATCGAAGTCGAAGACGACGGCCGCGGCATCGACTACGAGCGCGTGAAGGAAAGCGCTATTGAACGCGGCCTGGTTTCCGTGGAAACTGCGGACCGCCTTACCGAGCGTGACCTGCGCGAGATGCTCTTCCATCCCGGATTTTCGACCGCGCCCGTCAAGACCGAACTTGCAGGCCGCGGCGTTGGCCTCGATGTTGTGCGCGCCAATTTGAACGCGCTCAACGGTGAAATCGATATTCAAAGCATCAGCGGTCAAGGCACAAAGTTCACGCTCAAGGTTCCACTCACTCTCATCATTTCACCGGCGCTCTTTGTGCGCTGCGGCGCCACGAATTTTGCTTTGCCTTTGACCGTCGTCGAGGAAATTCGCCGCCTACGTGCCGACGAAATCGAAGACGTCGGCGGAAAATTGCTCACCAAAGTGCGCGATGTGGTCACGGAAGTCATCCGCCTGGATGCCTATCTTGGCTTGCCCCCGCTCGAACCGGTGAACGGCTACTTCCGCATGGTTGTAGCCAATGCGGGTAGCCAGCGGGTCGGCCTGGTTGTCGAAGAAGTTCTCGGCAAAGACGAAATCGTGATCAAAAATCTGGGCGAATATCTGCGCCGCGTAAAGCTCTTCCCTGGAACCACTATCGCGCCAGACGGCAGCTTGATCCTGCTGATCGATTTGAACCGCATGGTGGCTACTGAATTCAGCGAGCGCCGCCCACTACAGGCCAGTGCCAGCGCTGCGCGCATATTTGCGCCAGGGTCCGCCGCCGTCGCACGCGGAACCATTCCTTCGGAAGCCATCGACCGCGTCGAGCACGAACGCGTCATCGTCGTTGCCGACGACTCTATCAGCGTACGCAAATTCGTAGGGCGCATGCTGGAAAAGAATGGCTACCGTGTGAAGCTCGCTGCCGATGGCCTCGAAGCTGCCGAATTGGTCGCGCAGCACGGCTGCCACCTGGTCATCACCGACCTCGAAATGCCGCGCATGACCGGCTACGAGCTGATGGTGCAGTTGCGCCAGAGCCCGTCCACTCGTCGCATTCCAGTAATGGTCGTCACGTCGCGCGCCGGCGCCAAGCACCGCGGCCGCGCGATGAAGGAAGGCGCTTCCGCCTTCCTGACGAAGCCGGTGCAGGAAGATCAGTTGATCGCCGCAGTCGAACAACTCATGGGAACGGAGGCGCACCGCCCGGTCGCTCCAGTGGCGTAGAAGCACAATGGCAACCCCTTCTAAAAAAATCCGCGTGCTCGTCGTGGACGATTCCTCTTTCATGCGCAAGGTGCTGGAAAACATTTTCAATAGCGACGCGCAAATGCAGGTCGTCGGCAGCGCCAAAGACGGGCGCGAAGCTGTGGCGATGGCCGAATCGCTGAAGCCCGACGTGATTTCCATGGACATCAACATGCCGCATGTGGACGGTTTGCAAGCCACCGCGGAAATCATGACCACGAATCCCAAGCCCATCGTCATCGTCAGCTCCGAATCGCGCGAGGGCGCATCGAGCACACTCCGCGCTCTCGAGCTCGGCGCCATCGAATTTGTTGCCAAGCCATCCAGCGGCGTCGATCTGGACATGCAAAGCGTGAAGGAAGAGCTCCTGCGCAAGATGCGTATGGCCGCAAAAGTTCGTGTCGTGCGCACAGCTTCGCGCCTGGCATCCACCATTCAAAATGCTGGGGGAGCAAAACCCGCCGCGCCCGTCCCGACGCTCAGCCGTCGTCCCGCGCCGCAATCCTCCTTGGATCAGCGCTTCCCCGTTGTGGTGATCGCCGCTTCCACCGGCGGACCCGCCACTGTCATGCGCATTGCTCCAGGATTCACGCGCGATTTCCCTGCCGCCGTCATTCTGGTGCAGCACATGCCTGCGAGCTTCACATCGCAATACGCCGTGCAACTCGCCGAGTTCACGGAAATTCGCGTCAAGGAAGCGGAAAACAACGAATCTCTTCAGCCGGGCACCCTTTACATTTGCCCTGGCGGACAGCACCTTCGCGTGACGCCCAGCGGTAAGATTCAACTCGATTCCACCACCGGCCGCATCAATGGCTATCTTCCGAATATCGATGTCACCATGGAATCTGTTGCCGCTTTTGCTGAGTCCTTAAGCATTGCCGCGGTGCTCACCGGCATGGGCAACGACGGAACCAGCGGCGCGCGCGCCATCAAGTCCGCCGGCGGCCTCGTCCTGGCGCAGGACGAAGCGACTTGTGTAATTTTCGGCATGCCCGCCGAAGTCATCAAGGCGGGTGTCGTCGACCAAGTGCTTGGCATCGATGATGTCTATCCTGCCATTGAAAAGCGCGTCGTTGGGCTCTGCAAGTTAACTCCAGCGGGGGTTCGCTAATGCCGCCGACCGCGCCTCTCCCAGCAACCAAGCCCGGCCCTTTGCGCTCTGAGCAAATCATTCTCTTTCGCATCGGGGAGCAGCTCTTTGCGTTGTCCTCCGCTTCCGTCCAAGAAGTGCGCAGCGCGGACAGTCTCTCCGGCGCGGCTGGCGACGTAAGAGCAGCCGAAGTTCCCAAAGTGCGGAAATTCTTGCGGCGCGGCGGTACCACGCTCTTTGTCGTCAACAGCGCTGCGCACTTTGGACTGCCCGCTTCCGAGGGAATTCTAATCTTTGTCTTGCGCGATACGCGAACGGCACTGCTTGTAGACGCCATCGAAAAAATGACCTCGATGACGAGATTGCAGGCCCTACCACTCTCTTTCTGCCACGAAGAGCGGCGATGGTATCGGGGTCTCACCGCCTTGGATCAAACGGTTGTCCCGGTCGTCCACCCACAGGGCTTTCTGTCCGCGGAAGAATTGCTTTTGCTCGATGCAGCGCTTCCGCTCGACGAGGCCTCGGGCGAACAAACCGCCACGGGCTCGGAATTAACGCAATGACTGTTTCTGCCGAACTCGACCTGAAGTCCTTCGTCCTTCTGCATCTGGGCGAACGGCGATTTGCTGTTTCGGCCGAGGACATCGCAGAGCTCGTTGCGCCCAGCCGCGTTTTTCGTTTTCCACATCGCACTCCGAAAATGGAGGGAGTGATTCTGCGGCGCAGCCGCATTGTGCCGGTTTGCGACATTGCCGAAACGCTTATCGGGAAACGCTTGCTCTCGCGCCGCTTCTATCTCATTGCGCTGCGCCACTACGGGCAAAGAACCGAGTGGGTGGCGCTCCCAGTCACGGGAGAATGCGAATTAATCAACGCGGAACTCATGGCGGCCGGCGGATCCGATGAGCCGCACGTCGCCGGATGGCTCTCCCACGGCGGCGAGGTGATTGAAGTGCTCAATCTGGAAGCACTGACACCCGGCCCAGAGAACTCCCTCCTGGCCTCCACAGCCCGCGAGCAGCTGGACGTACGGTCTGCTCCCGGCAGTGAAGCGGAGGCGCGTCCATGATTCCCGCTCCGCGCGCGCTCAAGATTCTTTTGATCGACAGCAACGTTTACTTCGCTAAGCGGGTTGGCGACGCACTGCGACGCGAAGGATTTGAAGTCACAACCAACACGCAGGCGGCGTTCGCGCTGACCGCGCTCGAATACGACCCCCCGACCGCCATTCTGTGCGCCACGAACATGCGCGAGATGGGCGCGCTCGAGATCGCGCGAATTATCCGCTCAGACGCCAAGAATTCGAATCTACCCATCGTCGCCCTCGGCGACGGCAGCCAGCGCGCGTTAATGGAAGCGTTCCAGGCGGGCTGTGACGATTACATCGACCGCGCGCGCCAGCCCGGCGTCATTGCCGCTCATGTAAAACAAATCATTATCAGCAAACTGGAAGGTTTCCAGCCTACGCAAATGCTCACGCAGTCGGACACCAGTCTGAGCGGCAACTTGACCCACCACGACCTCACCGGCGTGATGCAAATGCTCGGTCACGCCCATCAAACCGGCGCGCTGCACATCAATGCGGGCGAGACCGACGCCGTCCTTTTTTACGAAGGGGGAGAGATTTCACACGCGGAGTGCGGCGCACTGTTTGGCGACGAAGCCGTGATCCACATCCTGAAGAGTTGCGTTAACGGGAACAAGGGCGTTTACAAGTTTGTCTACGGCACTACCTCGACGCAGCGCACCGTGCTGCGCTCGGCTACTGACCTCATGCTCGATGCCATGCGCGAAGTGGATGAAGACTCGCACGACATGGCGGACAAGGAAGCGCAATGAGTGAAGCCCCTTTCAGTCAAGCGATGATCATTCCGCCGCTCGAGGAAGCGCCCGCCAGGCGCATCCCCACCGTCTACTTCATCGACGATAGCGCGACAATGCGCGAAGTCATCAAGATTGCTTTTCGCCGCGAAAACATCAACGTGATTACCTGCGCCGACGCTTCTTCTGCTCTCGCACAGTTCGAACAGAACCGTCCAGATGTCGTCATTACCGACGTGATCATGCCGGACCAGGACGGCTACTCGGTCTGCAGCCAGATCAAAGAAAATCCCGACCTCAGCGCGACTCCTGTTGTGCTTATGTCCGGTGTTGTCAACAAAAGCGTCGCCGACAAAGCCGTGTCGGTCAAAGCCGACGAGTTAATTCGCAAGCCATTTCAGCCGCAGGAATTGATTAATCGCGTGAAGGGTCTTCTCGAGCCAAAGAGTGAGCAAAAGCCTGCTTCGCCGTTCTCTGTCGCGGACCGCGGCCCTTCTGCCAGCGCACTCGGCAACCTTTTCGCACCCGTTCCGGTGCCACTGCGCAGCGTCGTCCCCTCCGCCGCGCCGCCCGCTGCCCCGGAATCCGCCTGGCCTCGCGCTCTTGCCGAAGCGTTTACACCACGTCCCGCCGCGCCGGCGAATCTCGAGGCTCAGTCGCACCCATCAGGTTCCTATCAAAGTTCAGTCCCCTCGCGGCCCGCCGCCACGGCAGCCGACCTCCAAAGACTTCGCGTGGAAATCGCCCGCCTCGAATTGCTCGTCAAGAAATTGCAGACCGAGCTTCAAATCGAGCGCCAGTACAACCAAGCCCTCGAAACCCAAATCCGCACGCTCACTGGCTTCGAATAGAGGGGTGCATCGCGGTTGACGCTCGCAGGCCGATTCTGTAGCCTCGCTTTGCCTGCCCTTTTGTGTGCAATTCGAGTTCTGGGGGACTGGATGGGCACCAAGAATGGCTCCACGATTTCCCGCAGGGAATTTGCCCGTCGAGCCGCGCTCGCTTCCGCCGCCGCTTCCCTTTCCCCTGCTGAGCTTCTGACCAAACCATCTGGCGCAGTGGCGGCCACGCAAACTACCACCGCGCCTCCCGCTAAGCCATCGGCAGCCGTAACACCACAAAACCAGACACTTGGCGCCACAAAACTCTCTCCGGAAAGCCAAGTCGAAGTGGACTCGCGCGTTCAAGCCATCTTCGCCCAATATGGCTCGCGGCTAAGCGATGCACAAAAGGCGGACCTGAAACGACTCACCGCCGAAGGCCAAGCGGGCCTCGATCGGCTCCGCGCCTTTGCCACAGACAACGGCGACGGACCTGCCCTCTATCTGAAGCCCCTGATGGAGCGCGAGCGAAAGCCTCCCTCAAAAGCACCTGCCGCCAGCCCCAAATCATCCGCGGCGCCAAAGAGTTCCTGAGGAGCCGACCTGATGCCCGGCGAAGAGATTTTCTATCTCCCAATCACGGAACTCGCAAAACGCATCGAGTCCAAGCAGCTGTCTCCCGTCGATTTGACGCAGCTCTACCTTGACCGCAGCCAAAAATTCGGGCCTCGCTTCAACGCCTATGCGCAGCTGACTCCTGAAATCGCTCTTGACCAAGCCAAAGCCGCGGAAAAAGAAATTCGTCGCGGCCATTATCGCGGCCCGCTGCACGGCATTCCCTACGCGGCTAAAGATTTGCTCGCCGTGAAGGGCGTCCCCACTACCTGGGGCGCCAAGCCCTTCGCGAATCAAGTGTTCGACTACAACGCGCAGGTAATCGATCATTTGCACGGTGTCGGCGCGGTGCTGCTCGGCAAAGCCGCAATGATCGAACTGGCAGGCGGCATGAACTATCGCTTTGCGTCCGCTTCTTTGCAGGGAGAGACCAAGAACCCTTGGGAACCGACGTGCTGGACCTGCGGTTCTTCCTCTGGCTCGGGAGCGATTGTCGCGGCTGGCCTCGCCGCTTTTGCTATCGGCACGGAAACGTGGGGCTCTATCATTTGTCCGTCGGCGTTTTGCGGCGTCACGGGCTTGCGGCCCACCTACGGCCGCGTCAGCCGCTACGGCGCCATGGCGCTCTCACCATCGATGGATAAAATCGGCCCGATGGCACGGAGCGCTGAAGATTGCGCGCGCATCTTTGCCGCCATCGCAGGACATGACCAGAAAGATCGCGGCACCGTGCCCATCGACAAAGCAGCTTTCACTTACTCGCCCTCCGCCGAATTGCACGCACGCGCCCTTCGCGTAGGATGGCTGACAAACGCTTGGAAGTCGCCCGAGCCCAGTGTCGCGAAACCAGTCGCGGCTGCAAAAACCGTCTTGAAGAAATCCTTCCCCAGCGTGAAAGACGTGGCGTTGCCCGTCGGACCCTGGGAGGACGCCGGAAACATTATCGTGGCCGTCGAGTCCGCCGCATCGTTCCGTTCGCTCATTCGTTCGGGAAAAGTGAGCGAACTGACTGACCCGCTCGGCCAAATCACCGGCTATTTGAACGAGCAATATTCTGCCGCCGACTACCTGCAAGCGCTCAAAGTCCGCGAAATCGCGCAAAAGAAAATGGATGACCTGTTCGAGAACTCCGACGTGCTCGTTGCAGCTTCCCAGCCCGTCCCCGCTACTCCGCTTATGCTCAATTTGGAGACCGGCTTATCTTTTGCCGATCCGTTAGGCGCGCTCGGCAATATTTGTGGCCTGCCCGCGATGTCCGTTCCGTGCGGATTTACGGAGAAGAATCTCCCCGTCGGTTTGCAATTCGTGGCCCGAGCCGGCGATGATTTTGGCGTGATTCTAGCCGCGCGCACCTTCCAGCAGCACACAGATTGGCATAAGCGCCATCCAAAGATCCGATAGCGTGCGTCAGTGGGTGACTTGGGAACACGAAGGGGGCGCCGCGCGTTTTGTTGTTTTTCAAAGAGTGCGCGAATCTTCTGCTCTTTGGAATCCAGGCTTAGTTCTTCTTCAACAGTTCATGCACAGCGCGGAGAAGCGCTCCGCGGCTAAACGGTTTCGCCAATAGCCGCACGAGCGGATTGGCTTGAAGATTCTCTGCCGCGGCTCTCTCGCTATAGCCGGACATATAGAGCATGCGCAGTCCCGGCCACCGGCCCTTCAGACGCCCCGCCAACTCTTCGCCGGTCATGCGCGGCATCACCATATCGGTGATCAGCAAATCGATCGCACCCTTGTGCTTCTCCATGAGCGAAAGAGCTTCCATGCCGTCGCGCGCTTCGATCACCGTGTAGCCGCCCGACTCCAGGAATTCGCGAGCCACTTCGCGCACATCCTGCTCGTCTTCGGTGAGCAAAATGGTTTCTGTGCCGCGCGGCGCCTCCACGGTCAACTGCGTTGGAGTTATCTTGTCAACCGGCTGATCGACGCGCGGGAAGTAGATCTTGAATGTGGTTCCTCGACCCAATTCGCTGTAAACCCAGATGAATCCGCCGCTCTGCTTTACGACGCCATAAACCGTGGCCAACCCTAGACCAGTTCCCTTCCCTTGCGCTTTTGTCGTAAAAAAGGGCTCAAAAATGTGCGCCTGTGTTTCAACGTCCATGCCCGTACCAGTGTCCGAAACACAGAGAAGCACGTAGCGGCCCGGGCGGACAATGGGATGTTTGGCGTTATAGGCAGCATCGAGATCTTCGTTGGAAGTCTCAATAATCAGCCGGCCGCCTTCTGGCATGGCGTCGCGCGCGTTGACTACCAGGTTCATGATGATCTGTTCCATCTGCCCGGCGTCCGCGCGAATAGCGCCAAGATCTTCTGCCGTGCGCAGGATCAGATCGATGTCCTCGCCAATCAATCGCGGCAGCAGGCGCCCCATGTCCTGCACCACGCCGTTGAGGTTCATGACGTGCGGTTGCAGCACTTGTAAGCGGCTGAAAGCGAGGAGTTGACGGGTCAACCCGGACGCGCGATCCGCTGCTTTCTCGATCTGCTCAATCTTTTTCGAATAATCCTCAGTGCGCGGCAGCATGTTACGTAGTAACTCGATGTGCCCTTTAATGACCATCAGGAGATTGTTGAAATCATGCGCCACGCCGCCCGCAAGCCGACCCACCGCTTCCATCTTCTGTGACTGGCGCAGCTGCTGTTCGAGGATGTGCCTTTCGCTGACGTTCTGGGCGACGATCAGGCGGACGCGCTTACCGGAATACTCCAGTTCATGAACCGTGGTTTCAACCTCTATGATCTTTCCATCCTTCTTGCGATGCCGCCAGTGGCCGCGATAGAGTCCGTCGCCGTTGTTCTCGGTCAGATAGACAAGCATCTTGGCCCGGTCCTCTTCTGGCCGGAAGTCCAGGATGGTCATCTTCTTGAACTCTTCCGGCGAATAGCCGTACTCGCGGACTGCGGCGTCGTTCACCTCCAGGAATCGCAACGATTCCCGGTCAATGACCCACGTCGGAAGCGGATTGTGGCTGAACAGCAGCCGGAACATCTCTTCATTTTTTCGCAGTCCATCTTCGGAGCGCCGGCGTTCGATCGCCAGAGCAATGTGCCCGCCGACCGAGTTGAGGAACTCGAGGTCTCGCTGGTCGTAGGCCTTTTCGTTTCCGTAGTGCTGCACAACCAGAACGCCGATGGTCGCCGTGGGAGTCTTCAGCGGAACGCCCAGCCATGCCGGCGAAGGCGCGCCGACCAACTCCACTTCCCCCTCTGCAGCGAGGCAGTCAAAATCCCTCTGCGGAATCAGCATCGGCGCGCCCTTGCGGAAAACGTACGCGGTGCAACTGCGCCCGACTCTTTGAGGCGGAGGCGGCGCAACATCAACCTGATCGACAAAAAAAGGAAAGCTGAATGTGTCCGCTGCGGGATCGTGCAAGGCGACAAAACAATTTTCCGCAGAAACCACGTTCTTTAGCGCTTGATGGATGCCATGAAGCAATTCGTCTAGATTCGCTGTTTGGTTAAGCGCATGCACGACTTCGGCAATAACCTGGCGCTCCGCCTGCATGCGGTGGAGATCGCTGACGTCATGAAAGTGAAAGAGCACGGCTCCGATGCCCGGAATGTTCGTGCAATCCCGCACACTGGCGTCAAACCAGCGGTAACTGCCATCGACGCCGCGAAGGCGGCAGCGGCAGGCTGGCATCTCTTTTCCGTGCACAGCGACACTGCTAAATACTTCTGAAATCTTGTCAACATCCTGGGCGTGCAAGACGGACTGGAAACAATTGCCGATGAGCAGGTTCGTGGGATGGCCAAGGAGGCGGGTCATTCCTGCACTGACAAATTGGATGTTTCCGGCAGAGTCAACCAATAAGGAGAGATTTCCCTTAGAGTCCAGCAAAGTGGAGAGCTGCTCCGGGCTAAGAATCGTGCTTTGCTCAGGAATCGACTGCAGTGACATGAGATTGGGACCCGCGTTGCTGCCTTAAACGTGCGATTACGCGGGCGTGATGAAGCCCTCCGTCCTTAAAGTTGAATTTCTTGCCGCTTCACCCTGCCGGCGGGGACCGACCTTCACTTATGATACGGAAATCCGCCACGCCCGCCGGAGCAAGAAGGACAGGTGTAGCCAAATAATGACTAGGATCGTCCCGTCATCGTCACGATCGCTTTTGAAACAGCAGCCCGCATGCTACGCTCGCCCCGTTCCGTCACTCTCGTTGACCGGCTTGATGCGCTTTCTCGCGCGACATTTCTGAGGAGGTTCTTCCGTGACGCACGATATTTGGAAAGACATGTTCGTTGTTGCCATTCCTCTGCTGGAAAAAATTCTTCGCCCCATCATCGTTTACGCCTTTCTCGTGATTAGCCTGCGGCTGGCAGGAAAGCGCGAACTGGTCCAGCTCAACCCCTTTGACTTGGTCGTTCTGCTGACGCTATCCAATACCGTGCAAAACGCCATCATTGGCGACGACAATAGCGTGCTGGGCGGAATTATCGGCGCCACTTCGCTTCTGGTAACGAACTTCCTGGTGGTTCGCTATCTCTACGGCCACCGCAAGCTCGACCAGTTGGTGGAAGGCAGAGCCGACGTGTTGATCGAAAACGGGAAAGTCCGGCCGCAGCACCTCAAGACGGAATTGATCACCATGGCGCAACTCGAGGCGGCGGCGCGGAAGCAGGGTTTCGCTTCACTGAGCGAAGTGGAACAATGCATCCTCGAACCCGGCGGCACAATGACCTTCATTGGCAAGAAGCCGGGGACAGAAGACGTGCGCCATCAGGAATTGCTGGGCAAGCTGGAACGCCTCGCGCAGGAAATCAGCCTGGTCCGCGGCGCTCAACCTCCCGCCCGCGCCTGACGCCGCCGCAAACGTCACACGATGAAATTTGTCTGGACACTGACATGGAGTATATGAATCGGCTAGCGAGATATCGAATCTTAGTGAGGAGCATGGTCGCCTTTGCTTCTTGTTGGCTTGCCCTGATGCTGTCGTTACGAAAACATATCGTGGGCGTGCCCACAGGCTGGCCTTCCAGTACCGCCAACTCTCCATCTTCAGTCAAGTCCTGATCGAAGCCTCTCTGGGTATCGGCCTCTTGACTTTGTTTCTCCCGCCCATTTTTGTTTGGGGGCAACTTGTGTCTTACCACCAAGAGCCGAATCCCGAAGAGCGTCGTTCTATCATCATTGATGTCACCTTCTATACAGTCTATGCAGTGTGGCTGTTCGTATTCCTGCAGCTGTGGTCGGAACGCTAACCGAGTCGCGACGCACCCGCGATGCAAGCGGGTACCACATGCCTTTGCGGCTTTCTGAGGTTAGCGTCTTGACCGGTTAGGCCCCGAACCGACCTTCACTGCACTCTAGTGGAGAAAAAAGCCCGTAGCCGCGACGGCAAAACCGATCGCGCCCACGAGCATGCCGCCGAACCAGAAGATTTTCCGTTTCGCCAGCAGCGTTAGCGAACAGATGACCAGTCCGATTTCCAGAAGCACTTCCCCGAGATCAAACCGGTCCGCGCGACGTATGGCGCGATCGCGCTCGGCTTCAAACTCTTCCGCGATCTTGCTCACATCCTCCTTGTCGGAGGCATAGTGCTCCACTTCCTTCTCGTACTTCTTTGCCAGCTCCTCGCCTTTTTCCTTGTTGAGCGGCGCAACCACGCTGATAAGGTCTGATCCGACTTGCGTCATGCGCTGCCGGATGCTTTTGGCTTGATACTGCTCCCAGCGGCTGGCGGCCTGCGTTTCGCGCGACAGCTCCTCAGTGTGCGCTCGATGCCCCATCAACGTAACGATGGCGACAAGCACCGCCAGAATGGAAATGGTCACGGAGACCGGAAGGATAAGAGGATTGTCTTCTTCGTGGCCGTGATGTGCTTCGGGAAGTTCGATGCCTTCTGCCATTTTTCTTCGCTCCGTATTTTGAATTTCCGTTCGGGCAGGGACTGTTTACCTTAGCTTGCCGAAGAACGCGCCGGCAAATTTTGCAGCGCCGGCATCCTGCCGACGAGTTTGCCCTTAGGCGGCAGCTTCGGCTGCCATGGCTTGCAGTGACTCGCGGGCTGCAGCTAGTGTCCGGTCGACGTCCGCGGCCGAGTGGGCCGCGGAAACAAACGCCGCCTCGAATTGCGACGGCGCGAGGAAGATTCCGCGATCCAGCATCTCGCGGAAAAATCGCGCGTAGCGCTTTGTATCTGAGCTCTTCGCGTCCGAATAATTTTTCACCGGCGCGTCCGTAAAGAAGACCGTGGCGAGCGTTCCCATCGCGTTGACCTGCGCGGAAATTCCGGCAGCTTTCAGTTCGCCGCGCAGTCCGGACACGAGCCGGCCAGCGAGTTGCGTCATCTCCTCATACAAGCCCGGCTTTGTCAGCTGCTTCAGCGCCGCAATTCCCGCGCGCATCGCCAAAGGATTCCCCGCAAGCGTTCCCGCCTGATAGACCGGACCGAGGGGCGCAACGTGATTCATCAATTCCGCGCTTCCTCCGTAGGCCGCTACGGGAACGCCGCCACCGATAATCTTCCCCATCGTCGTCAAATCCGCTTCAATACCAAGCATTTCTTGCACAGAGCCGTTGCGCAGGCGAAAGCCGGTGATGACTTCGTCGACGATGAACAGCGCGCCGTTCTTGCGCGCAATTTCCTGCAAGCCGTTCAGGAATCCTATCTCCGGCGGCACGACTCCCATGTTGGCCGCGATGGGCTCGACAATTACGGCGGCGATTTTCCCTTTGTGCGCTGCGAAGACTTTTTCGACCGCGGTCAGATCGTTAAACGGCACGTTCAGCGTCAATTCCGCCAGCGCTTGCGGCACTCCGGGACACTCCGCGATTCCCAGCGTGGCCAAGCCTGAGCCGGCTTGCGAAAGAAAGCTGTCCGCGTGGCCGTGATAGCAGCCTTCAAACTTCACGATGAAGTTGCGCCTCGTGACACCGCGGGCAAGCCGCACCGCGCTCATAGTGGCTTCCGTGCCGCTCGAGACAAATCGGATTTTCTCGAGAAACGGAATCGCTCGCGTGACCAGCGTGGCGAGCTCCAGCTCCAGTTCGGTGGTCACGCCAAAACTCGCGCCGCTGCGCGCCTGATCTGCGATGGCTTCGGCGATCGCCGGATTCGCATGGCCCAAAATAATCGCGCCCCACGAGCAAACGTAGTCGAGCAGCTCGTTGCCGTCTGCATCGTAGAGGTGCTGGCCGCTGCCGCGTTCGATGATCAGCGGCTCGCCGCCGACGGAACGGAACGCGCGGACGGGGCTGTTCACGCCGCCGACGAGAACTTTTTCGGCGCGCTCGAAGATTTCCCGCGAGCGCTGCCGTTCGGTTTTTAGTTGGGTTTGTGCCTTGGTCATTTAGTTTCGTTTCGAACCTTTAGTCAGTCCTGACTAGTCTCATTAAGACTAGTCTTAATGAGACTATGATTCGAACCTTGGGCTAACAGGCCTTTAACCACCGCGCTACGTCCTTGGCATGGTAAGTCAAGATATGGGAAGCGCCAGCGCGCTGCATGGCGGTCATGATTTCCACGACCACGCGCTTCTCGTCGAGCCAGCCGTTGCGTGCCGCTGCTTTCACCATGGCGTATTCGCCGCTCACGTTGTAAGCGCCGACGGGAACGTCGAACGCCTCGCGCACGCGCCAAATCACGTCGAGATACGGCAGCGCGGGCTTAACCATCACCATGTCCGCGCCTTCTTCCAAATCCAGCCGCACTTCCTTCAGAGCCTCGCGCACATTGGCGGGATCCATTTGATAGCTGCGGCGATCGCCGAATTGTGGCGCGGATTGTGCGGCTTCGCGAAAAGGTCCGTAGAATCCCGAGCAATATTTTGCGGCGTAGGAAAGAATGGCGACGTTTTCAAATTTGTGTTCGTCGAGGATCTCGCGGATTGCGCCGACGCGGCCGTCCATCATGTCCGAGGGCGCGACAATGTCGGCGCCGGCGCGCGCATGCGAAAGCGCCTGCTGCGCCAGAATTGCAAGGGTTGGGTCATTCGCCACTTCTCCATTCTCGATGACGCCGCAGTGCCCGTGGTCCGTGTACTCGCAGAGGCAAACATCGGTAATCAGGAGCAATTTCAAATTGGCATTTCGGATGGCTTCGATGGCGCGTTGCACGACGCCATGCGAGCTAAGAGAACTCGCGCCGCGCGGATCTTTGGTTTCCGGGAGGCCAAAGAGAATCACCGCGGGAATGCCGAGCGATTCCACCTCGCGGCACTCTTGCAGAATTTGATCGACCGACTGCTGATGAATGCCGGGCATGGAACTGACTTCTTGACGAACGTTCGTTCCGGGGCAGACGAACATCGGGTAGATCAAACCAGCCGTAGTCAAGCGCGTCTCGCGTACCATGCTGCGAAGCGCTTCGCTGCGGCGTAAACGCCGTGGCCGATGGGTGGGGAAACTCATCCTTGTTTGACTCCTGCGGGCGCTACTTTCGCTGCGGCGAAATGTTTCTCCAAAGCTTCGAGCACTGCCGCCGCGGTTGTATCCGCCGCCACCACCATCCGTTCTACGCCAGCTTCTCGCAAAGCTTTGGCCGTCACTGGCCCGACCGCGGTAATCGCCATTTTATCCTGCAATTCGCACAATTTCTCGTGTCCGATAAATTTCGCGGAGCACTTCACTGCTGACGGGCTGAAGAAGAGCAATGCCTGTGTCGCGCCGTTCACAATTTCGGTACTGAATATTCCGTCGACCTCCGCCGCCGCGACTGTGCGGTAGGCAACTACCTCAGTGACCTCCGCGCCGTGCCGTTTGAGTGCTGCAGGCAAATCCGGATTCGCTCGATCGCTTCGCGGCAAGAAAACTTTTGCTCCAGCCAGCTTGCTCCCCAATTCTTCCACAAGTGCGGCCCCATTGTGCGTCGTGGCAACGTGCTCCACAGGAAGGTTTTCGTCTCTCGCGGCGCTTGCGGTAACCGGCCCGACGCAAGCAACGCGCAACCGGCTCCCGCCTGGGAGTAGTGATTTCTGCAATTCCAAAGCGCGCCAAACCACTGCCCGCACCGCGCGAACGCTGGTCAGAATGAGCCAATCGAATTGGGCAATTCCGGCGATGGCCTCGTCCAGCAGTCCAAAATCTTCCGGCTGCTCAAAGGAAATGAGGGGGAACTCTAGGGGAATTGCTCCGCGCGTGGACAGCTCGCGAGCCAATTGGTCGCTCTCTGCAACGGCACGCGTAATCACGATGCGCTTCCCTGTCAGCGAACTTGGAATGTTGTCAGCCACGCTGCCTGCTCACTTCTTCCAGAATGGTTTGCGCCCCCGCCTCGACGAGCAAGCGCCCCATGTGCTCGCCGAGCTGCGCGGCCTGCTCGGGAGGCGCCACCGCATGCTGCTTCACGTATTGCGCTCCATCGACAGAGCAGATGCACGCGTCCATGAGAAGCTCGCCGCGTTCGATGCGCGCCCATGCGCCCATGGGAACTTGACAGCCACCATGCAATGCGGACAGCAGCGCGCGCTCAGCAATGATAGCGGAACGAGTCTCCGCGTCATCGAGCGGCGCCAGCAAATCGCCTGCCTCCGTGTCTCTTAGCCGGCACTCTACAGCAATCGCGCCCTGACCTACAGCCGGCATGCACACTTCGGGAGAAAGCGTCTCGGAAATTCGCTGGCTCAATCCGAGCCGGTCCAAGCCCGCTTTCGAAACCATGATGGCTTCGTATTCGCCACTTTCCACTTTGCGAAGCCGCGTGTCCACATTGCCGCGCAAATCGCGCAAATCGAGATCCGGACGAAGATGGCGAAGCTGCGCCTGGCGCCGCAAACTGCTGGTTCCCACGCGGGCTCCTTGCCGGAGGTTTGCGAGCGTCGAACCCACCAGGCAATCGCGCACGTCATCGCGGCGGCAAACCGCCGGAAACATCAGGCGCGAAGGAATCTCCGTGGGAATATCTTTGACGCTGTGCACAGCCAGGTCGATGGTTTCGTCGAGCAGCGCCTCTTCCAATTCTTTGATGAAAATCCCCTTGCCGCCGATTTGCGCTACCGGTGCTTGCTGCATTTTGTCGCCGGCCGTTTTGATGATGACGACTTCCGGCTCGATTCCCGTGGCGGCAAAGAGCCGCTTGCGAATAAATTCCGCCTGCCATTTGGCCAGTAAGCTTCCGCGCGTGCCGATGCGCAGGGTTCTCACGATTTCTCCCGATTCGAAAGGAAGAGGTCGCGGAGCGCTTCGACGTTCTGAATCTTTCTGCGCAAATCTCTTTCTCCGCGCAAGCGCTGCGCCGGCTCCAGGACCAGACTCTCCAGCATTTCGTCCATCAGCCTTTCAACGTGGGCGCGGTCGGCTTCGGTCAGGTGCCGGATGGATTCGACCCGCGAATGGATGAACTGCGCGCGGTCTTCGCGCATTCTAGTGCGCAGAGCATTGACAAGCCCAACAAGCTCGACGCTTGCCTGCCACGAAAGAAATTTTCCAACGTGCTCATCGACGATGGTCTCGGCTTTCGGAACCTCATTTTCGCGCGCATGGCGATTCTGCTCGACGATCTCGCTGAGATCGTCCATGTTGTAGACATAAACGTTATAGAGCTTTGCGACGGCGGCATCGATGTTTCGAGGCATCCCGAGGTCCATGAGGAACAATGCGCGATTTGCGCGTCGTGCCATGGCGTGTTCGATCATCTCGCGGCGCAGCACGGCCTCTTCCGTGGCAACCGAGGAGACGATTACGTCCGGCATGGGCAGCGCCTTTTCCCATTCGCCCCAGCCAAGCACTTCCCCACCATATTGCTTGGCTAAGGCATCCGCCCGGTCTAGGGAACGATTCATGACATAGAGATGCGCGATCCGGCGATCGCGCAATTGAGCAACCACTTGTTCACTAATGGTTCCGGCACCCAAGACGAGCGCGCTGCGATCATGCAGCTTCCCGAAAATGCGTTCCGCCAGTTTGACACCGGCGGAAGCCACAGACATTGGGCGCGTTCCCAGCTCCGTCTCCGAGCGCACGCGCTTGCCGACTTCCAAGGCGCCCTGGAACAAGCGATTCAGCACCGGCCCGGTAGCGCCTTGCTCGTGTGCGGCGCGATACGCTTCCCGCACCTGGCCAAGAATTTCTGCTTCGCCGAGCATCATGGAGTCGAGACCTGCGGCCACGCGGAAAAGGTGCTGGACGGCCTCGCGGTCGTAATGATGGTAGAGCGATCCGTTTAGAACGTCCGGTCGAACGGAATGAAATTCGCTGAGAAAAGTCGAGAGCCCGGGCGCGCATTCGTGAGAAGTTTCCGGCGGCACGCCATACACTTCGCTGCGATTGCAAGTGGAAAGTACCAGCGTCTCCTCGAGAATTCCGCGTGTGCGCAGTTCTTCAGCGGCTCGACGAGCCTGCTCTACGGTGAACGACACCCTCTCCCGCACCTCCACGGGCGCTGTGCGGTGATTCAGTCCGACGAGAACGATTTCCATGCCGCGGGGCAAACGCTCCTAAAAAAAGCGGTGGTTATGCGAAAGATAGAAATTCACCACCGTAAAGCTCAGAAACACGATCACGAAATTGAAGATGCACAGTTTGGAAGCGCGCGCCCCACGCCAGGCAGTCGTGCGCGCCAGCCAGAAGTACGCGGCATATAGGATCAGGACAAGCAGGGTAATCGCATACTTCGGGTCGTAGAAAGAGTATTTGCTGCTCAGCCGGTACACCCACAGGAATCCGAAGGACGTCCCGATGGTGATGGAAACCAGGCCAATCAGCACGCTGGACCGGCTCATTCGCTCGAGCAACTCCAGTGGAGGCAGGCGCCACACAACGTCGCCCAGCTTGTGGCTGCGCAGGACGCGCTCTTCAATAAGAAAGATCAGGCTTAGCACAAACGAAAGCGCGAAGGCCGAGTAGGCCAGGATGTTCAACGCTACGTGAAACGCGAACGTGGGTCCGTGGGCATCAGGGGGCGAGAGCTTGTCCGCGGGCGCCAGGTGGGCCGCCAGGAAAAACACCAAGATAAATGGCAGGACGAGCGCGCCTACCGACCGCTGCCGGTGATACAGCTCCAGAACCAGATAGGTCAGCGCCAGCAGCCACCCGAATAGGGACATGGAGCCGTAGAGGTCGTGGTATGGCACGGTGTGGGGGCCCGATCTCTCGAGCAACGCGAAATAATGGGCGACTAGACCTATGGCGAGGAGCAGCGTTGCCAATCGGCCGGCCAGTACCTTGCCCGCTTTCAGAAAAAACACGTAGAGCGCGAAGCTTAAGGAATACGCGACAACCGTCGAAATGAGAAAGACCTGGTTCAATTAGGTGCTCAGGGCCCTTTCGCCCCCTTGCCTACGCAGATCGAGCGCGGACTTCTATTCATGGTCCGCGGCGCACAAACTCGCAGGAACGGTTCGAGTATAACTTAGACCATTACTGACCTGCATTGCGTGACGTTCATCACAGTACCCGGATCAGCAAGTGTTGCTAAGATTTGCTATGCTCGTTGCGGAAGAACTCATGGGCTCTCAAACGAACGTGGTCAATCGAAAGGACTTATTCCTGCGCGCCTGCCGGGGAGAGCAGTTGCCGCGCACACCTGTTTGGTTGATGCGCCAGGCCGGCCGGTACCTGCCGGAATACCGTGAAATTCGCGCAAAACACGGATTTCTGGAAGTTTGCAAGACGCCGCAGCTTGCCGTGGAAGTGTCTCTCCAGCCGTTTCGGCGGCTGGGCGTCGATGCCGTAATCGTCTTCTCAGACATTTTGATTCCCGCCGAAGCCATGGGCATGCAATTGGAGCTGGGAGATAGCGGGCCGAATTTGCACAATCCGGTGCGCAGCAGAGCGGACGTTGAAAAGCTAAAGACTTTTGACCCTGAGACCGAAACCGGCTTTCTGCCCGAGGCTATTCGCCGGCTGGTGAAGTCAGTTGGGCCCGAAGTGCCGGTTCTGGGTTTCGCCGGCGCTCCCTGGACGCTCGCCTGCTATATGGTAGAAGGAAAGACAGGGGAAGGTTTTTCCACGGCGAAACAATTTCTCTATCATGAGCCGCGAACTTTTCGGGAATTGCTGCATCGCATCGCGCGGGCCACAATCCCCTATCTGAAAGCGCAAATCGCGGCGGGCGCGGCTGCAGTGCAACTCTTTGACACTTGGTGCGGCGAGCTGGATTTGCAAGACTATCGGGATTTCGCGCTTCCAGCGGTGCAAGAAGTCATCTCGGGAATATCCGGTGCGGCTCCCGTGATTTACTATTCCAAGGCCACGCGCCACTTGCTCTCGGCAGCGGCCCGTTCGGGCGCAAACGTTCTAAGCGTAGATTGGCGACTGGAATTGGCTGGATTCCGCAAGTCAATTGGCCCTGGCATCGGACTGCAAGGTAATGTCGATCCCGCGGTGCTGCTGGGTCCGCCAGCAAAAATTCGAGAGGTCGCGCTCGGCACAATTCAAGCGCTTGGCGGGCGCGGTCACATTCTGAATCTCGGTCACGGCATATTGCCGAATACGCCGGTCGAAAACGCGCAGCTTTTTGTGGAGACCGCGCAGCGAGCTTTGGTCCAGGAAACGCAACCTGCGGCAACCGAAACACGTAGGTAGAGGGCTACGGCGATGTCTGTCACCCATCCCACGCTACAACGAATGCGCCAAGAGCTCAGCATCGACGCAGAGTTTCTTGCAAAGTACAACCGGCCCGGCCCGCGCTACACGAGCTACCCGACCGCGCCGGTTTGGAATGACTCATTTGGCCCGGACGATCTGGAAAGCGTTTTCGAGCAGGCGGATAACGCAAAATCACCAGTTTCGCTTTACGTTCACATCCCGTTTTGCGAGAGCCTGTGCCTGTTCTGCGCGTGCAACGTGGTGATTCAGAAAAATAAAGAGGTGGCGCCGCCTTATCTCGAGGTGCTCAAGCGCGAAACGGAACGCGTCAGCCGCAGCATTTCGAAAGATCGCCCCGTTGTTCAATTTCATTGGGGCGGCGGCACCCCAACATACCTTTCGCCTGCCCAGATCGAGGATTTGTTCGAATTCACACGCAAGCATTTTCATTTTGCTCCGGACAGCGAAATCGGCATCGAAGTCGATCCACGGGTCACGTCGCACGAGCATCTGGAGACCATTCGCAAGATGGGCTTCAATCGCCTGAGCATGGGCATTCAGGATTTCCATCCGGACGTACAGAAAGCGGTACACCGGATTCAGCCATTCGAGATGACCCGCGACCTGATTGTGGCCGCGCGGCAGCTTGGCTTTGACAGCATCAATGTGGATTTGATTTATGGGCTGCCTTATCAGACCGCCGAGAGCTTCGCGCACACGGTGGACCAGATCATCGGCCTTAGCCCGGACCGCATCGCGCTCTTCAGCTACGCACACGTTCCCTGGCTGAAAAAGCAGCAGGGCTCTTTCGTCGCGTATCTCCCCGAAGGAATGATGAAGTTTGAGATTTTCCGCACAGGCCTGCTGAAATTTGTCGAGGCGGGCTACCTGTACATCGGCATGGATCATTTCGCCAAGCCCGGCGACGAGCTCGCGGTTTCACAGCAAAACCGCACGCTGCACCGCAATTTTCAGGGCTACACGACAAAAGCAGGGGCCGATCTTTACGGCATGGGCATCACCGCGATTAGCGGGATTCGGTCTGCCTACGCGCAAAATCACCGCGATATTCCATCGTGGCAGAAGGCGGTGGCGGAGCGCGGCCTTGCGACCATGCGCGGGTATCACCTTTCAGAAGAAGACGTGCTTCGCCGAGCTGTCATCAGCCGTCTGCTCTGTCACACCGTTGTCATTAAGGATGAGATTTCGCGCGAATTTGGAATTGACTTCGATGAGTATTTCGCGGAAGAACTGCGCCGATTTGAACCGTTTCGCGAAGATGGCCTGGTCCTTCTCGAATGCGGCGAAATTCGCGCCACCTGGCTCGGCCGCATATTCATTCGTAATCTGGCGATGATTTTTGATCCGTATCTTGAAAAACAGCAGCTCGCCGCCAAGCCACTGTTTTCAAAGACTCTCTGATTCGCGAGGATGAGTACTTCTCTGTGACCCGTCACGTCCCAGCTCTGGTGATTGGCGGCGGCATCTCGGGGCTAGTGTGCGCCTACGCGCTCCAGAAATCCGGCGTCGAAGTTCTGCTCGTGGAGGCTTCAGCGCGTCCTGGCGGCGTCATCAACTCGGTTACGCGCGACGGCTACTTGCTCGAGCTTGGGCCACAGAGCTTCAGCGGCACGGCGCAACTACGCGGGATGTGCTCGGAGCTTGGAATTGGCGACCAACTTCTTGAAGCGCCGCCACGTGCTCCACGCTACGTTCTGATTAACGGGAAATTGCAAGCCGTGCCCATGAGTCCGCTTGCGTTTTTTCTTAGTTCACTCATTGACGGCGGCGCGAAATGGGGGCTTGTACGCGATATCTTCGGCAAGAGTGCTCCGCCTGAAGACGACGAATCCGTGGCTGCCTTCATTCGCAGAAAATTCTCGGACCAGCTTCTGGACCGCCTGGTCGGTCCCTTCGTTTCCGGCGTGTATGCGGGCGATCCGGAAAAGCTCAGCATGCACAGCGCGTTTCCGATGGTGCACGAAGCAGAGAAGATCGGCGGCAGCATCATTCGGGGGATGATGCACCTCGCCAAAAAGAAAACGAGCCCTCGCGAACGCCCGACGCTGAACACCTTTCGCGGGGGCAACGAAAAGCTGGTGCGCGCTCTGGCTGGCAGGCTAGGTCGCTCGGTTCTAACTCGCACGCGTGCTGCAAATATCTACAGACAGGACGATGGGGCGTTTCACGTTTCGCTAGAAGGCAGCAGCAATGAATCCGTTTCTGCTAAATGCGTGCTCTGCGCAACCCCCACCGATGTTACGGCGAAGCTGCTCACGCAGCTCGATCCCTCGTTCGAATCGCTTCTAGTGCCGGTTGAGTACGCTGCGATAGTGGTCGTCTCGCTTGGTTATTCGAAGAAAGACGTGGGCCACTCGCTCGATGGATTTGGGTTTCTTGTGCCTCGTTCTGCTGGCCTTCGCGTACTTGGCACGGTTTGGAATTCCTCGCTCTTCCCCGGTCGCGCGCCCGATGGATGTGCTCTGCTCACGACGTTCGTCGGCGGCGCGACTGATCCGGCTGCTGCAAAGATGAGTTCGGAAGAGCTCTCGAGCCTCGTTCACCGCGAGATTGCTCCGCCGCTCTCCATTAAGAACGTTCCAACGTTTTGCAACGTCACGATTTGGCCGCGCGCGCTTCCGCAGTACAATCTCGGCCACGGCGAACGGTTGGCGTCAATTGCGCAGAAGTTGGAGAGCTTTCCAGGAATTTTTCTCGCAGGCAATTATTTGCGTGGACCCGCGATTGGGTCGTGCGTCGAACAGGCCCTGGCGGTCGCCGAAGAAGTGAAAACCCAAGCCAGCTAATGAGACTCTTGCCGTGCACACGCGCGACTCATCCAGTTCTAGAACTTTGACGTATATTCCCGTAGGAGAAGAAGAAGCCTAGTTCCGTGTTTCTCTCGGCTCTGTTATCCCCGGCGAATCCCGAAGTGTCGCCCGACGCGACGCTCGTGAGCCGGCTTCTTCAAAAGGACGTGAGCGCGTTCGAGCAGCTCTACGACCGCCATTCGCGCGCGGTTTATGGGCTCGTTCTACGCATCCTGCAGCAAGTAGGAACTGCGGAAGAAGTAGTGCAGGACGTTTTTCTGCAACTCTGGCGCCATGCAGAACGCTATGATGAATCGCGCGGCCCTTTCGTTCCCTGGCTTCTCACGCTAGCTCGCAACCGCGCACTGGACACCCTGCGCCTGAAAAGCGAGCGGCAGCGCCGCCGCGAGGATCAAACCGAAGAGCTGCCGCCGGTGATCGCAGGCCCCCCCGAGTTCGAGAAGCAGCTCGATGAAAAGCGCCGCGCCGAAAAAGCACGCACCCTGATGAGCTCCCTGAATCCGCAGCAGCGACGAGCGATCGAGCTCGCTTATTTTGAAGGGTTGACGCATTCCGAGATTGCGGAAGCGCTGAAAGAACCACTCGGCACGGTGAAGAGCTGGATTCGCAATGGTCTACTTCGCTTGAAGGAAGGACTGCAGGCAACGACGTGAGCAGCTGCGACCAATTCCGGGAGATGTACGAAGCGTACGCGCTCGGCGCGCTTGACGCTGGCGAACGCGCTTCGTTCGAAGCTCATCTAGCAGCGGGCTGTACGAATTGCGCGGAGGCCGTGGAGGAAGCGCGCTGGCTCGTCAGCCAGCTCGCTTATCTCGCGCCGGAAGCAGCTCCGTCGGACATGCTGAAGGGCCGCTTGATGAAAACCGTACGCGCGGACGCGGCTGCAGCGGCGGCAAAGCTCCCCGTACGCGCAAAAAGCGCAATCCCCGTTTGGCTGTGGGCAGGTGTTGCGGCACTTCTGCTACTCTCCGCGTATTCAGAATGGACTTCTGTGCAACTACGCAAAGACATTCGGGAAACGAATGCGCGGACTGCAGCACTCTTGCAACAGCGGCAGGACCTCGAAGCTCAATTGGAGCTTGCGAAGCGCGAAGCGACCATCTTGACCGATCCTGCTTCGGTGAAAATACGCGATCCTAAGAATCCGCAGCTTGAAGCGATGTGGCACTCTTCACTGGGGATTGTCCTGACGGGACAGAAATTGCCGCTGCCCTCAGGCAACCGCGTGCTGCAATTGTGGCTTATTCCGAAAGCGGCAGGTGGTAAGCCGATGCCTTCTCTAACAGTGCGTCCTGACGCTGAAGGGAAGTTCGTTTTGCTAGTGGCGAATCCGCCTGAAGTTATGACCGAAACGAAAGCACTCGCAATCACCGAAGAACCCGAGGGCGGCAGCCCGCAACCGACGAGCACGCCATCGTGGGTCGGGGGACTCACCTAGAAAAACTCATTTCTTGCCATAGCGCAAAGCCAGACGAACCTCGCGACGCAAGCCGGCTTCGCGAAACCTCTGCTTTTCTTCTTCGGTCTCCAGAATCAATGGCGGCACGGCTTTGGGCTTTCGTGTGTGCTGGTCAATGGCAACAAATGTCACGTATGCTGTCGTCGTGTGCTTTTTCTCGCCGGTCAAAACGTTTTCCGAATGTATTTCCACGCCGACTTCGAGCGAAGTATGAAAAACGCGGTTGACCTGCGACTTCAGAATGACAATCTCTCCTAAATTGACCGGGTTCCGAAAATCGATGTAGTCCACTGACGCGGTGACCACGTAGCTGCCTGAATGCCGGTGCGCAGCCATCGCCGCGGCCATGTCCACGAGATGCATAACGTGGCCGCCGAGCAGCTTTCCGAGCGGATTGGTTTGCGCCGGCAGAACGATCTCCGTCATTTCGGATCGCGACGCGCTCACCGGCTTTCCTGGCAGCGTGGTTTGCGAGTGTTGGTTCTCTGATTTGTTTCGCTTCATCGTCGTCGCCTCGGCCAGCTTGGACGCCTTCTTGCGTGCCCGTATAATACGAGACGTTGCTATGGCCGAACAAACCACTGGACTGAAGAAATCGCGCCGCGAAATGCTCGAAGCGCTTGTCGCTCAAAAGCCCGACGACGCTTTTTCTCGCTATGGATTGGCCCTCGAATGCATGAACTCCGGGGACTCCATCGCGGCGGATCAGCACTTTCGCGCCCTCGTCGAACGCAACCCAGGCTACATTCCTGGTTTTCAAATGTATGGCCAGTTTCTGGCGCGTGAAGCGCGCGTCGAGGAGGCCCGCAAAATCCTCACGGCTGGCATCGCTGCGGCCGACAAAGCGGGCAATCAGCACGCGAGATCGGAAATGGAAGCGTTGTTAAACGACCTCGCGTAGCTTCAAAAGATCGCGTCAGACAGGACAAATCACTCTGCGGGCTTGATCCCAACTGCCGCATATACGGCGTCGCTCTTGTACAGCGTGCCGTTTTTTGCCACCAACCGGCAACGTCGAATGTCGCTGATGTGTTCCGCCGGATTTCCTTCCACTAACACAAAATCGGCTTTCTTTGCCGGTGCAATCGAGCCGAGTTCTTTATCTTGCTTCAGCAATTTCGCCGCATTCCATGTAGCTATCTGCAGCGCCTTCGCCGATGGAATTCCGGCTTTCACTTCTAGTTCCAGCTCACGGTGCAGCATCAGACCGGCCAAGGCGTCCGTTCCAGCCAGAATCGGCACGCCCGCGTCGTATATTTTCTTCGTCATTTTCAGCATGGCTGAATAAGAATCCTGATACAACTGATTGGTTTCCGCGGTCACGGGCAGGCCGCCAGAGTAAGCTCCGCGCTGCACCTGCGCTGGCAGTCTGCTCAAGATTGGCGCGAAATCCGGTGAGACCTTCCCAGGCCGCCCGTTAAACATCCCTTCAAACGTGGCCAAGGTCACATCCACGGTCGTGTGATGCTGCAGCAGAAGCGCGATGAAGTCTTTCACCTCCTTCGAGTCCAGGTCCAGTTTCGCGGCGTTCGCGCCCACGGCGGTGAAACGCTCCGGGGTGCGTGTGTCTTGTACTTTGTCCGCCAAAAAATTTAAAAAAATAAAATTGATATGCTGCAGTTCGTCGGCGCCATCTTCAACAAATTGGCTCGCAATCATGCCGTTTGGAACATGACCGCTCACGCGCAGGCCGCGCTCATGCGCCAGCTTTACGATCCCCGGGACTAGTTCCGGCTTTAGCGAGCTGTACAGCTTGATCTGGATGTACCCTAGATCCGCGTACCGCTTGACGTAGGCTGCGGTCTCTTCCGGCGTGCTCGCGAGCGCCGCCGATGGACCTTGGTAGGGCCCCGGACCATCGATGAATCCCGCCTTCCACACACGCGGCCCAATTGCAGCGCCGCTGTCCCACTGGCTTGCTAACCGCCCCAGCTCTTCGATGTCGTTGGCCATGTCGCGCGCGCCCGTCACGCCGCTCGCGATGTTCAGCAATCCGTCGAGCGGCTGCAGATGCGCGTGCATGTCAAACAGTCCCGGAACGAGAGTTTTCCCTTTTCCGTCAATCCGCTCGGCGTCTTTGGGGAGGTGCACTGACGCGCTAGGTCCCGTCTGGGCGATGCGCTCGCCTTCAATCACTACTGTTTGATCTTCGCGAATCGCCGCATTCTCCGAATCGAAAACGCGCACGTGTTCGAGCGCCACCGGATGCCCAGGATGCTGTGCCAGTTCTTTCGCCAGTCGCCCGTACCGTGCATCCTCCGCCTGCTTCTGCAGCGCGTAGAGCTTATCGTTGGTCCCCTCCCAACCTTCCCTGAGAAATGCGAACCACTTACCCGGCGAAGCAAACCATTTCAGGTCATCATCCAACCAAAAGGTTTGCGGCTCGAATGAGAGACCGGTAATGGCATATTCGGTGACATGAACCTTCTGCCCGTGATCCTCAAGCGATGTGTCCGTTAACTTTTCCATGCGCGCTTCACCAGACGGATAAAGCTTGATCGGCCCGCCTTTCGCCTTCGCAAGGGCAGCAACTAGCATTGCCCCCTCCACTGCCGAGCCGTTGTTGCTCACGTAAAATCCACCAGCACTGGCCGATCCTTCCTCGGAGGTGCTCTTCCAGTGAGCCTTTCCGTTCTCGATGGCGAAGTGTTCGTCCACTGGCGCTTTCAAGTAGTCGTTGCCGGTGATGTCCGTCTTCGATGGCAGGCCGTCTCCTCCGAACACATAGTGCGCAGCAATCTTTGGCCCGCGTCCGCGATCGTTGAATTCGTACGTGCTGTCAATTCGCCCCCCTGGTCCAAACGTGTCCACTTCATTCCCTGCCGGGTGGCCGGCGGAAAGGATCACGTAGCGAAACGTTTGCTGCTCCGCTGCGTGTTCAGGCCGCAATGGGAAGGCGAAGAATAAGACTACGAGGAACAGCCCGGCAGTGAGTACTCCAAGAGTTCGCTTGCGCATAGTAGGCGGATTCTCCCACCATTCGATGCTTCATCCAACAAGAGATTCTCGTCGGGCTTTTAAGTGGATTCAGTCTTCCAGCGTAGGGAGGGTCTTGAGGACTTCGGTTGCTTTCGGACGGTTCAACACCGGCTCGTCTCTGCGGATTTTGCCGTCGCGAAAGACAAGCACGCGCTTCGCGAATTGCGAGATATCGTGCTCGTGCGTGACCATCACGAGCGTCAAGCCGTTGTCGTTCAAACCTTGAAACACTTCCATGATTTCTACGGAAGTCCGGCTGTCCAGATTGCCGGTGGGCTCATCGGCCAGCAGAATTGACGGGCGGTTCACCAAGGCACGCGCTACCGCCACGCGCTGCTGCTGGCCACCAGACATCTGCGACGGAAAGTGCTGCGCGCGGTCGGCTAGTCCGACCAATGCCAAGGCTTCTGTGGCGCGCTTCCGCCGCTCCACGTTGTCCACCTTGGCGTAGAGAGTCGGCAATTCCGTGTTTTCCAGGGCCGTAGTCCGAGCCAGCAGGTTGAATCCCTGAAAGACAAATCCGATTTTCTGATTGCGGATCAATGCCAGCGCGCGCTTGTCGTGCTGCGAAACATCCGTGCCTTCGAGCGAATAGCGCCCGGAGCTCGGTTTGTCGAGGCAGCCCAGAATGTTCATGAAGGTGGATTTGCCGCTGCCGCTCGCGCCCATCACCGCGACAAATTCGCCACGCTGCACGGAAACGCTGACGCCACGCAGAGCGTGAACCCGCGTTTCACCCAGTTCGTAATACTTGTGGACGTCCTCGACTCGGATCACCGCGGTTTCCGCCGAGGTCACTAACGCCCTGGGGGATTGGTTGATAGCCGGCATGGACTCCAGTGTGGACATCGTTCCGCTTTCGCTGCGACAGAAACTAGCGTGGCCCTCCAGGAGCGGACGACTTCGGCATCACCGTGCGAATGACCAGCTCATCTCCTTCCTTCACGTCCCCGTGAAGGACTGAAGTTACTTCCGTGTAGGCGTGGTCGGTGATGCCCAACGCCACTTTCACTGGCTCCATTGTGTTGTCAGCGTGGAGTTTCCAGACAACTACGTTGTCCGCGCGGGGCGTGCGCGGCTGAATTGCGTTCGGACCGGCGGCAGTGGCCTTCTCCGCCGCGGCAACTTCATTGCTTCCGAGTTTTCGCTCGCCTCCCTCGATGCCGTACTGCTTGTAGAGTGCGAGGATCTCTTCCTGTGGCATGGTCGGCTTGTAGCGCAGCGCCGTGTTAGGCAGCTTTAACACGTTCTGCACCGTGGCTACTGGAATCGTCACGTAAGCCGTCATTCCCGGAAACAGTTTCAACTCCGGATTGTCGAAATCGACGATCGTGTCATAGGTGACCACGTTCTGGACGGTGGTTGCATTCATCCGGACCTGGCTGACGACGCCGTGAAAGGTATCCTTGGGAAAGGCATCGACTTTGAAGGTCACCTGCTTCCCCACTTTGATGTTGCCCACGTCCGATTCGTCGGTCTTGGCATAGACCTGCATCTTCTTCAAGTCCTGGGCGATGGTGAAAACAGTTGGCGCTTGCAGCGATGCTGCGACCGTTTGCCCGACGTCCACGTTCCTCGCAACCACCGTGCCATCAATCGGAGACTTGATCACCGTATAGTTCAGGTTTGTTTGAGCCACTTCGACGGCTGCTTTCTTCTGATTCGCTTGCGCTTCAGCCTGCGACACGGTGGCGTCCGCTCCGCCCACAGCGGCCTTCGCCGAATCGTAGTTGGCTTTGGCAAGGTCGAGCTGCTGCTGGCTGAAAATGCCGTCTTTCGTCAGGCCTGCAGTGCGGTCGTAATCAGCCTTGGTTTGGACAAGCGCGGCTTTGGCTTTATCCAGATTGGCTCTTGCTGCTTGGAGGTTTGCCTTAGCGTTTTCATAGTCGGCCGTGGCTTGAAGGAGCGCTCCTTGCAACAGCGCCGGATCAATCAAAGCAACCACCTGACCCTTGTGGACCTGGGAATTGAAGTCCACATAGAGTTTCGCGATAACTCCGGACACCTGCGAACCAACTTGCACCGTAATCACCGCGTTGATCATGCCCGTGGCTTCCACAACATCGCGGATCTCGCCACGTTCTACTTTGGCGGTGAAGTTCTGCGGCTGGCCATTGCGGCTCAGCGCAATTGTGGCAATCACCACTATCACAACTGCGATCCCTGCAAGGACCAGCCATTTGGTTTTTGTTTTCATCTCAAGTCCAGGCGTTTAGTGTCCAGACGCATCATTCGTATCGCAGCGCTTCGATCGGATCTAGGTGAGAGGCCTTTTGCGCGGGGTAGTAACCAAAGAACACGCCCACGGCGACAGAGAACACCGCCGCAACAACCACTGCCTCAAGAGACAGCTGCATCTGCCATTTCAGCGTTTGACCTACCAGGTAAGAACCAGCAATTCCACCGAGAACGCCTGCGGCGCCTCCAACCAGGCTAAGCATTACGGATTCGCCCAAAAACTGCAGTTGGATAGCTCCTTCGGTTGCGCCAACCGCGACGCGCACGCCAATCTCACGCGTGCGTTCCGTGACAGAGACGAGCATCACGTTCATGATGCCGATGCCGCCAACAATGAGCGAGATCGAAGCAATGGCAATCAACAACACCGTAAGCGTTTTGCTCGCCTCAAGTTGCGCTTGAATGATGTCTTCGGGATTGCGAATATTGAAATCGTCTTCTTCCTCAGGTCGAAGATGATGGCGGTCACGGAGTATAGCCGCCGCTTCCTGTCCCGCCGGCTTCACCGCCTCCGACGAAGTTGCTGAACACAGAATGTCGTCCAACCAGGTCTGCCCGCTGATTTTTTTCATTGCAGTGGTATACGGCATGATGACCGTATCATCCTGGTCTTGGCCCGAAACGGATAAACCTTTCGGCAGGAGCGTGCCAACAATCTTGCAGGGCATGTCCTTGACCCGCATCACTTTTCCGATCGGATCCTCGACACCGAAAAGCTGATCCCGCACGGTGCGCCCGATCACGCAGACGTCAGCCGATCGTTCGACGTCGTCCTGCGTAAAGGCCGCGCCCTGATCGATGTACCAGCGCTTAATGTCGAAATACTCCGGCGAAACTCCGCGGTACCCGGTGTACCAGTTCTGGTTGCCGTAAATGATTTGAACTGTGGCGTCGACGTTCGGAGAGACGCTCTTAATCAAAGAAACCTGATTCTTAATGGCGACAGCGTCGCCCATAACCAGCGTCTTGGTGCCGTGCGTGCCCGTGCGTCTCCCGTTGACAGCACGCCCACCAGCTTCCACCCATACGAAATTGTCTCCAAGGTTGTTGAGCTGCTGCTCAACGCGCGCCTGCCCCGCCTTGCCGATAGCTACCACGCAGATCACTGCGGCAATCCCAATGGTAATGCCTAGCACCGTCAGGATGCTCCGCATCTTGTTGCGTAACAGCGCCACGATCGCTGACCGAAATAGCGCGGTGTAATTCACCTCAGCTTTTGACTCCCTCTAAACTGTATCCTCCGCATTCCCACATAAATGCAAGATAAACCAACATATTGCGTGTCTTGCAGGGTTCGATTTCGCGAACCATCTTTCCACGAACCTCGAATCATTACCAGTCTCCGGCTGGTCTGGTATCATTTGCTATGGGACTCATGCGGCCTGAACGCATTCCGCTCTTTCCGCTAAACGTCGTTCTCCTCCCCGGCGCTCCCCTGCCCCTGCACATTTTTGAGCCGCGCTACCGCCAGATGGTGAAAGACTGCCTTGAGGAGAAATCGGAGTTCGGGATGCTCCTGGCGATGCCCAAAGGAGTCGCGCGCGTCGGCTGCACGGCAGAAATCGTGGAAGTCACGAAGCGCTACCCGGACGGACGCATGGACATTCTCACCGTCGGGCGCGCCCCTTTCCGTGTCGTGGAGTTGTTCGAGGAAAATCCTCTGCTTGAAGGTCAGGTGGATTACCTGGAAGACCGTGAAATTCCCACGGATGCAACCGTTCAGAAGCAGCTCATCGAACTTTACGAGGCCTGTCACACGCTAGTTTTTGAGGATTGCCCCAAGGATCTGGACGGTCTCCCTATAGAGGAAATCTCCTACGCGATCGCAAGTACTTTGCCTCTGGACCTCTTGTGGAAGCAGCAGATTCTCGAGCTTCGGTCCGAGGAAGACCGGCAGGAGCGTTTGCTGTGCTATCTTCGCGAGTGGGCGCCGCATCTACAGAATAATAAGGTCATGCGCCAGCGCGCCGGCGGCAATGGGCATGGACTGAATTAGGTTTCATGTGGTCCGGCGGGCCGGGCCGCAGAACGGGGCCTTCATGACCGTGAGCACATCCTCGCAATCTTCAGGGCATTCCAAGCCGCGCACGCTGGGCGAGTTGAGGCGAATCCCCGACTTTGATCCGCGCGTTGCTTCTCGCTCGGTGAAGGATGAAATGCGCCGGAACTTGCTGCGCGCCCTCGAAAAGAACGAAACGCTCTTTCCCGGTGTGCACGGATACGAAGACACGGTAATTCCCCAAATCGTGAACGCGCTGCTGTCGCGGCACAATTTCATTCTTCTGGGGCTCCGCGGACAGGCGAAGAGCCGTATTTTGCGCGGCTTGATCAATTTGCTCGATCCGGAAATGCCGGTGATTGCAGGGTGCGAAATCAACGACGATCCGTTCAAACCAATTTGCCGCGCCTGCAGTGAAAGAATCTCCTCGGAAGGAGACAACACACCGATTGCCTGGATGCCGCGCGACCTCCGCTACGTCGAGAAGCTCGCCACTCCTGACGTCACCATGGCGGACATTCTGGGCGACGTCGATCCGATCCGCGCGGCACGAGGCGGGCGCGATCTTTCCGACGAATTGACGATTCACTACGGGCTGCTTCCGCGCGCCAACCGAGGCATCTTTGCGATCAATGAACTGCCCGATCTAGCCGGCAAGATTCAGGTCGGATTGTTCAACATCATGCAGGAAGGCGATGTCCAGATTAAAGGCTACCCGTTGCGGCTCCCGCTCGACGTGCTGCTGGTTTTCACGGCGAATCCGGAGGATTACACCGCGCGAGGAAAAATCATTACGCCCCTAAAAGACCGGATCGGCGCAGAAATTCGCACGCACTATCCGACAACGCTGGACGAGGGCATGCGCATCACCGCTCAGGAAGCCTGGGTGGGCCGCGACACGAACCGCAAGGTGGAAGTGCCGCAGTATTTGCGGCAAGTCGTCGAAGAGATCGCTTTCCAGGCTCGCGAAGACAAGCGCGTTGATCGGCGCTCTGGGGTAAGTCAGCGCCTGCCCATCACCACGCTGGAAAGCATCGTCAGCAGCGCAGAGCAGCGCATCGCGCGCACGGGCGAAAAATCCGCAGTCGCGCGAGCCGCCGACGTTTATGCGGCACTTCCAGCCATTACGGGAAAGATGGAACTTGAATACGAAGGAGAGCTTAAAGGTGCCGACACCATCGCGCGCGAATTGATTCGCACCGCCTTCGGGCGAGTGTTTAGCAAGCATTTTGCCGAGGTGAACTTCCAGCCGGTGATTCAGTGGTTTGAACTAGGCGGCGAACTGAAACTGACCGAGCTCGCGACCGCCATCGAGCGCTGCCAGCAGCTTTCGAAGATTCAGGGTCTCATGGAGCACATCGGAAAGCTGGGCATCTCGGATCGCAAAGACGCTGGCGGCGCTGCTGCCGCTGCTGAAATGATCCTGGAAGGACTGTGGGCTCACCGACGCATCGGGCGCAGCGAGGAACGAGGCTTCTACGCTGAAAAACCGAAGCAAGTGGAGCAGCGCGATCGCGATTTTCCGGGCCGGCCTCCACGGCGGCAGTTTAACTGACGATCCGATGAAGGGTCGTCATCCCGAGGAGCCTGCGTGCGAGCAGGCATCGCGACGAGGGATCTCTCTTCTAATGTCAAAACCGACTGAACGGCGCACTTTATGAAGCTCATCAAGTATGGCAAATACACGGGCGAGCCGGCCGACGCCATCGACCTGGAAGAGCTTGTCAAGCGCCTAGGCAATTTCTTCCTGCAAAGCGGATTTGAATCGCAGTTCTACGGCGTCTCGCAGATGGATCCCGAACGCTCCATGGAAGCGCTGCGTAAAGCGATCTTGCGCGCGCTGCAAGAGGACGATCTGTTGCCGGACAGCGCCATGAGTGATGAGCTGAGGGAAATGCTGAATGATCCCAACGCCATGAATAATGAAGCGGTGCAGGATTTGCTCGATAAGCTGACGGAGCGCCTCGCGAACGAAGGCTTCATCAATCCACAGCAACCACCGCAAGTAACACCGCCGCCGCAAACTTCCGCGCGCGGCCAGCTTGGACAACCGCGCGATCGAACCGAAGCGCGCTTCGAAATTACGGACAAGACCATCGATTTTTTGGGATTCAAAACGCTGCAGGATTTACTCGGCTCATTGGGCCGTAGCAGTTTCGGCCGCCACGACACGCGCGACATGGCCACTGGCGTGGAGTCGGGCGGCGTTTCGCGCCCCTACGAATTTGGCGACACGTTGAACCTGGATATCAGCGAAACGCTTTTCAATGCCGTGCGCCGCGAAGGTGCAAAAGTTCCCATCGAGATGAATTATTCGGACTTGATGGTGCACCAGTGCGAATATCAAAGCTCATGCGCCACGGTGGTGCTGCTCGACTGCAGCCACAGCATGATTCTCTACGGCGAGGACCGCTTCACGCCGGCGAAGCGCGTGGCCATGGCGCTCTCGCACCTGATTCGCACGCAATATCCCGGCGACACGCTGAGCCTGGTCTTGTTTCATGACTCCGCTGAGGAAGTGCCGCTGAGCGAACTGGCGCGCGTACAAGTCGGTCCGTACTACACCAACACGCGCGAAGGTTTGCGCATGGCCCAGCGCATCCTGCTTCGACAAAAAAAAGACATGCGGCAGATTGTGATGATCACTGACGGGAAGCCCTCCGCGCTGACGCTGGAAGACGGACGCATTTACAAAAACGCTTTTGGCCTGGATCCCTTCGTCGTCGGACAGACACTCGAAGAAGTGAACAAATGCAAGCGCGCCGGAATCATGATTAATACTTTCATGCTCGCGAGTGACTATTCGCTCGTGAACTTCGTGCAGAAAATTACCCAGATGTGCCGCGGCAAAGCGTACTTCACCACGCCTTATACCCTGGGCCAGTACCTGCTGATGGACTACATGTCCCGCAAGACCAAGCAAATCCACTAGACTCGAATTTCAACATTTGAAGGACTATGCGACCCGCGTGACTGGTGACCAATGCGGAAAGTCTTTTTGCGATTGAGCCTCTGACGAAGTGCCAGTATACTTCGCGCCGTATTCAGGAGTATCCAAGCCTCGGATTCTCAGCGAGAGGTCTTACCAATGAACTGTTCGAAATTGGCGACATGTGTTCTTGCAATTACGGCGTTCAGTACAGCGGCCGCGCTGTCAGCCGCGACAGCGCAGTGTCAGGAATCCAAGGAAAAACAGGAAGCGCCGGCCCCTCGCAGCAAAGATGGAAGAAAGCTGTTCGGCACGATGGAAGCGCTGCGGCTTTCGCGCGTTTCATCACCGCGCATCTCTCCGGATGGAGCGCGCGTGGCGTATCTGGCATCAGAACTCAAAATGGAAAAAGACAAGCCCTGGAAATACGTGACTCAGTTGTGGCTGGCCTCAACTAATGGCCCGGCAGGCACCGCCCGGCAATATACGCGCGGCGAAGAAGACATATCCGAGCCGAAATGGTCGCCGGACGGCAAAATGGTCGCGTTTCGCATGAACGCAGGTGAGGAAAAGGAGAAGAAGTCGCAAGTGTGGTTCATGTACGCGAACGGCGGCGAAGCGTGGCAGGTAACGAAACATAAATCCGGCGTGCGCTCTTACGAATTCTCGCCGGACGGCAAAACACTTCTGCTAATGGCGACGGAGCCTGAGAACGAAGACAAGGAAAAACGCACGAAGAACAAAGATGATGCCGAAGTGGTGGATCACGACTTGAAAATGGCGCACCTCTGGACGTGGGACATCGCCGCAAGCCAGGAAAAGCAGATTACCAAGGGCGATTTCACGACGAGCGACGCGCGGTGGTCGCCAGACGGCACGCACATTACATTTACCAGCAATCCGACACCGAAAGCGGACGATTCCGCCTTGCAGACGGCATGGGTTCTGGATGTGGCGAGCGGAAAGCAGCGCAAACTTGTGGAGACGGCAGACTCTACGCAAAACGCGCGATGGTCGCCGGACGGCAAATGGATTGCCTTTTTGGATGTCCATGGCATTGAGCTAAATCAAACGAATCTCTTTCTCATAGGGGCGGACGGCGGGTCGGCAAAAAAACTGACCAATGGTTTTGAATTGAATGCAGGCGACCCCAATTGGGCCCCCGACGGAAAGACGATTTTCTTCAGTGCGGTCAATCGCGAGGTGATGGAAGTTTTTGGTGCAGATGTGGCTTCGGGATCGGTGCGGCAGCTTACCGACAAGCCTGGCGTAATCAACTTGAGCGAAGTCAGCGCCAACGGCCAAGCCGCCACCGGCACGGTGGGCGATTCGCAACACCCGGCAGAGGTCTTCCGCAGCGACTTGAAGTTCACCAACATCCAGCCAGTGACAAATCAGAATCCGTGGCTGGGCGAATACGCTCTGGCAAGCACCGAAGTCGCGAAATGGAAAAGCAGCAAGGATGGGATGGAAATCGACGGGATCGTCACCAAGCCCGCCGATTTCGATGCGGCGAGGAAGCATCCGTTCCTGCTCAATCCACACGGCGGACCGACTGGCGCATCGCTTCTCAACTTCAACCCCACTGTGCAAATTATGGCCGCGAATGGCTATTTGGTCCTTGAACCAAATTTCCGCGGCTCGACCGGCCGCGGCGAAAAATTTGCAAGTGCCAACCAGAACGATTGGGGCAATGGCGACTACAAAGATGACCTGAGCGGCGTGCAAGCCATGGTCGACAAGGGCTGGGCCGATCCCGCCCGCCTGGGCGCGTTCGGGTGGTCTTACGGCGGTTACATGACCTTTTGGATCGACACGCAAACCGACCGTTTCAAGGCCATCTCACCGGGCGCGGGCCTGCCGGACCTTTATTCCATGTATTCGCAATCCGATATCCATCGCTATATGGCCATGTTTTTCGACATGAAAGCGCCGTGGGACAATTTTCAGGAATACTGGGACCATTCCCCGATGAAGTACGTGGCGAACGTGAAGACGCCGACCATGATCCTTCACGGCCAGTCGGACGCGCGCGTTCCAATTCCCCAGGCCGAGGAGTTTTATCGCGCGCTCCTCGAGCGGCACGTGCCCGTGGAGTACGTCACCTATCCTCGCGAGAATCACGGCTTCGTGGAGCCGCGTCACCTTCAAGATCGCTGGCAGCGCTACCTGGTGTTCTTCGGCAAGTATCTGAACAATCCGCCCAAAACCGAGCCAAAGGACACCGTCGATCGCCTGAGCAAAGATTTGCCCTGAGTCACGTCTAATGAGGGCAAGAGCGCAGCAACTACTATTAACAAACGGCGCTTCAATTATTGTGCAACCCATACGATGAAGCTCAGCTCTTCCCCTTTGTAGTGAGCCGTGATCTTCCAGCACCCGAGTGTCGGCAAATTAATACCAACCACCATAAATGGTTGGTCTGCTTGCACCCAACCGTTGCTGGCACGATCAGCAAGGACAAGTGGCGGAGCGGAGGAGCCCAGTCGTGTTCCCGTGACCGTCAGCTTTGGCTGTGGTTCCGTCCGGACGTTGTACCCCTGTCGCCACCAAAAGAGCTTCTGTCTAAAAGTGGGGTCATCGGGTGTGTAGTGGGGCAACCCTTTCCAAGTTCCGTCTGCGCGGACCATAGTCCATAGCCTCTCATTACCGAACCAAAAGCTATCGGAACCTGTCTCTGCGGGATATGGTGCTGGCGGGATAAAGGGATGGTCCGGTGGCTTCGTAATCGGACATGACTTAGGCACGTCATCCATGATCATCTCTATCTCTGTCAGCGTCATCGTTGTGATAGCAGTGGTTCGCGGCGCGTCTACGGTTGTGGCACCCGCGCATGCCATAAGCGCTGCCAGGGCAATAACCATTGCTGACTGCAAAGGCGACATGCCTGTCTCCTCTCAAGGAACTTCTCTCTGGAGGAGACGTGGCAGTACCAGGATCTGTTAACAACCTGTTTGGTGACACTCCTACTGAACGAAAAGGATGATGGGATCGCCCCGATACGACGTGCGCAGGACTTCCTGGAAGCCGCACTTTTCAGCAACGCGGATGGAGCGCGCATTTTCCGGATGAATAATGCAGGTCATGCGTGCAGAACTTAATTGTGGCGTGGCCGGAGACGCAGTGCCTGCGTACCGAGGGCTCGGAAGGTGTTTGCCGAAATGAGCATCGGCCCAGCGAATTGCAGCGCGAGCCGCTTCCGTGGCATAGCCTTGGCCATGAACGCGCGACGCGAGAACCCAACCAAGCTCCGGCAAACCTTGCAAAGTTGGCTCGACTTCGCGCTTCCAATCGGAGAAACCAACTTCGCCCGCAAAACGGCCGGTTGATTTCTCTTCTACCACCCAAAAACCAAAACCCATCCATGCCCAATGGCCGACATAGCGCAGGAGCCGGCCCCAAACCTCCTCCTCGGAGAGCGGCTTGCCTGTCGTATAGCGCGTAACTGCCGGATCAGACCAGAGCGCGGCGGAATGGGGAAAATCCTCAGGGCGGGGACCGCGCAGACGAAGCCGTTCGGTCTCGATCACCGACACTTCGGGCTGTTGATGAACCGGATTGGGAATTGTCATTGAAATCCTCACAGAGAAAAGCAGGCTGAGACGTGTACTTGAATCACGATTCATCAGTCTACCGTGCATTCAGCAAATCTTTGTCCTTTGGACTCACCGCACGGCATCCCGCGCGATCGTGTTCCAAAGCGAGACTCCCGGTCCGTGCTGGCACACGGTGCTCCCTCGTCTTCCTTAGGCCCTTCCCCATCAGGACGCAACACCTGTTCCTTCAACGCCTTACCGCAGGTCCCGAGATGACCAGCACGAAATCCTGGCTTCTGGCGTGCAAGAACGGCCCGAGGGGATTGGTCTGTCCGCGTACAAGAGCGTCACCTTTAACCCAAGAACTCTGAAATGAATGCGCGCGGGCTGATTGAGAAGCGGTGATGCTTGTTGTGGCGTAAAACAAAGCCTGTTGGTGACCCAAAGGTCGCTCGCGCCAAAATTCTTCGCGCCAACTTCCGGCGCATTGAACGGCGCGAATGGTGGTTGTGGGCGGCGGCCTTTATCATCACGCTGCTTCTGACTGTCGCACTCGCCTCTTTCCTTCTTCCCGGCGAACACATTCATCAAGATTCCTACTCACAAAATGTATTGCCGCAAGCAATCCGCGGTCTCGTAGGCTTGGTGTTTCTCTTCGATCTTTACACCATCTACCAGCACCTGATGATCCATAGAATTCGCCGCGAACTCGTGCAACGCGAAGAGCTATTTCACCTTATCAGCGAGAATGCCGCGGACATGATTGCCGTGGTGGACATGCACGGCAAGCGGCTCTTCAACAGCCTGTCCTACGAAAAAGTGCTCGGCTACACGCCGGAAGAGTTAGCAGCCTCTTCGGCGTTCGAGCAGATTCACCCAGACGACCGTGCGCGGGTGAAGCGGGCGGCGGAGGAAGCCCAACGCTCGGGCTTAGGAGCAACTCTCGAGTACCGGCTTCGCCATAAGAATGGCTCCTGGCTGGTTCTGGAATCGACCTCGAGCGTCATCCGCAATACCAAGGGTGAGCCGGAAAAGCTGGTGATCGTCAATCGCGACGTGACCGAACGAAAGCGAGCCGAAGAGGCGCTTCGCCGGTCGGAAGCCGACTTTCGCTCGGTCGTCGAGGACGCTCCCTACGGTATTTACCGCGCCAGCGTCACCGGCCGCCTGCTGAAGGTCAATCCCGCGCTACGAAAGATGTTGGGTTATGAACAAGAGCAGGATCTCCTGCGAAGAGACCTGGGAACCGACGTCTTTCTTCACACTGGCGAATATAACCGATTGATAGACCTCCTCTCGCGCACGGAAGAAGTCAAGGACATCGAAATGGAGTGGAAAAGGCAAGACACTAGCCCCATCACCGTGCGATGCTCCGCCGGCCGCATTAATGATGAAAATAAAGTTACCGCCTATTTCGAAGTATTCGCGGAAGATGTCACTGAGAAGCGCGTGCTGGAAAAGCAGCTCCGCATGGCGCAAAAGATGGAGGCCATCGGGCGCCTCTCGGGAGGAATCGCTCACGACTTCAACAACTTGCTCGGCGTGATCATCGGCTATAGCCGCGTACTGAGAAAAGCGCTAGGTCAGGAAAACACCCTCTCCGAGCACGCCGAGGAAATCGAAAAGGCTGGCCAGCGCGCGGCCGCGATGACGAAGCAGTTGCTCGCGTTCAGCCGTCAGCAAGTGTTGACTCCTGAAATCCTCAACCTCAACACGCTCGTTTCCGACATGGAAAAGATGCTCCCGCGACTGTTAGGCGAAGACATCGAGGTTTCGCTTTCGCTTGAGCCTGAGCTCGGCAGCGTGAAAGCGGACCAGAGTCAAATCGTTCAAGTGATCATGAACCTGGCCGTGAATGCGCGCGACGCCATGCCAAGCGGCGGCAAATTGAAAATTCACACGGCCAACGTGACCCTCGACCTGTCGTACACACGGCATCATCCCGGTTCCAGGGAAGGCAAGTACGTTCTGCTTTCCGTGACCGACACTGGCACGGGAATGGATGCCACAACTTTGGCTCACATCTTCGAGCCTTTCTTCACCACGAAGGAGCGTGGCAAAGGCACAGGCCTCGGCCTAGCTACCGTCTACGGCATCGTGAAGCAAAGCGAGGGTTACATTTGGGTGGACAGCGCTCCTGGAAAAGGCGCTTCTTTCCAGATTTATCTCCCCCTTCATGCGGGCAAAAGCGCAGATGACGAAAAGAAGCCCGAAGCCGCCGAAAAGCTGCGCGGCTCGGAATTCATCCTTCTCGTGGAAGATTCCGAACCGCTCAAAAAGCTAGCGCAAACCTACCTGGTGGCGAGCGGCTTCCGCGTTGCGTCAGCAGGGAGCGGAGAAGAGGCCCTCGAACTCGCTGCTCGCACGGGAGAAACGTTCGATCTGTTGCTGACTGATGTCGTTATGCCCGGGATGAACGGGCGCGCCCTCGCCGAGCATCTGTTACGCCGGCAGCCGGGGATGCGCGTGCTGTACATGTCCGGTTACACCGACAGCTTCATCGCAGGCCACGGTGTTCTGGAGCCCGGTACGCATTTGCTGCACAAGCCATTCACGGATGAAGTCCTCATCGCCAAAGTCCGCGAAGTACTTGATGGCAAAGGCAAGCCGGCGGCACGCGCTGGCCTCAGCGCCGAGCCTGAACCTGTGGGAAGCGGCGGGCGGCCGCGCCAATAGCGAGGAGGAACTAGGAAATGGCCAAGCTCTTGATTGTGGACGATGATCCGTCGCTGCGTCGGCTCATGCGGCTGGAGCTTGGCGACACGTACGAAATCATCGATTCCGGGGAGCCGGAGCAAGGTCTCGCGCTAGCTTTAGAAGCGAAGCCCGAAGCCATTTTGCTTGATTTGCGCATGCCCAAGTATTCCGGTTATGAACTCCTTCAAACGTTTACCTCCTTCAGTCATACGCAAAAGATTCCTGTAGTTGTCGTGAGCGGTGAAGCCGGCGGGCAAACGAAACAACACTGTAAGCAGCTCGGCGCCGCCGGTTATTTTGAAAAGCCGATTGACTTCGATGCTTTGCGCGCATGCCTGCGCGGTCTAGCCAAGAGTCGGCCAGTCACGCCGCGCTCCGATGTTCGCGTGCGTCTGCGCGTCCCGCTGAAGCTCCGTTGGAAGAACGGCCACGGAGAACAATCGGAGGAGAGCGCCACAACGGAAAACGTAAGCATGAACGGCTTTCTGTGTGTCTCCTCGGCAGTACTGACCGTCGATTCAACGATCGATGTCTATTTGACAAATCCCGACGAAAAATACACTGGCAAAGCCAGAATAGTGAATTGGGAGTCGCAGGGACAAACCGTTCACCGCTATGGGTGCGTCTTCATCGACAGAAGCGGCCCGTGGGTCTTGCAATAGTTAGCCGGAAGAGCTCTCCACAAATGCGCGAAGTCGAACAACTATGCCGTAAGTCACCGGAAAATCGTTCCGGCAATGACTTGCAGTTTTTTCACAAGCCTGCCAGGGTTCTCGCCGTCGACGATGAGCCTGCCGCCTCCAAACTTCTTTCGCTCATCCTAGGCCCGCCCACGTTTCACTGCACCGCGGTTACCGGTGGCAAGGAAGCCCTACGGGCATTGCAGTGCGAGCGATTCGATGCCGTCATTTCTGATTTGCAGATGCCAGGCATCAGCGGAATAGAGCTGCTCGCGGAAGTTCGTCGCGCTTATCCGCATATGGCGTTCCTTGTCACGACCGGCGTAGACGACGTGGACGTCGGAGTAGAAGCAATGCGCAAGGGCGCAGACGACTACCTCATCAAGCCTCTACGCGAAAGCGCCGTGGTGGCCAGCCTCGAGAACGCCATTAATCGCCGGCGGCTTGAAAAGCAGGTCGAAGATTACCGCCAGCACCTTGAAGAAATGGTTGCGGAACGCACCACGCAACTACGAGACGCCCTCCAGCAGGTCGAGCAGACCTATGAAGACACATTACGGTCTCTTGGCGCAGCCATCGATCTTCGCGACAGCGAAACCGCAGGCCATTCGCAGCGCGTTTGCCATTATTCGCTCGAAATTGCGAAAGCTTTAGGCTGGCCGCAGGAGAAACTGGGCAGTCTCGCGCGCGGCGCGTATCTCCACGACATTGGCAAGCTCGGCATTCCCGACGGCATCCTTCTCAAACCGGGACCGCTTACCCCCGAAGAACGGCGCCTCATGCAGCAGCACGCGCAGCTTGGCTTCGAGTTGGTCAAAGATATCCCTTTTCTCGCCGATGCCGCTGAGATCGTTCTAATGCACCACGAGCGCTTCGACGGCGGCGGCTATCCCCACGGGCTGAAAAGAGACCAAATTCTGTTGGGAGCACGCGTTTTTGCCGTTGCCGACACGCTCGACGCCATCACTTCCGACCGGCCGTACCATCGTGCTTCTTCGTTCGAATCAGCGCGCGAGACGATTCGTGCCCTCGCGGGGACCCAGTTTGACCCGCGCATGGTAAACGCCTTCCTGGACATTCCCGAAACTATCTGGCCGGCAATCGCAAGAAACCAGCGGCAGACAGCGGCCGTCTCGATCCAGCTGCGGGGCAACGCTGCTTTGCGGCATCTCGGCCTTAGCGCCATCCGTTGACGCGTGCGCACGGCAAACTGCCTGCTCGCTTACGCCTCCCCGTCAGTACATTTTCGTGGCCGCGAGTTTGACTTCGCTCTTTTTGGGAGTATGTTTAGAGAATAAACTGACCCAGCTTCAGGAGGAACTTCATGATTCGTCGTTGCGCTTCGATTTTTGTGTGTTCGCTTTCGCTCGGCATGATTCTGGCAGGGTGCCAGAAGGCAGCGGACCAGCCAGGTGGTCCCGACGCGAATGCGAATTCCAGCTCTCCATCTGCGGCGGAATCCGCGAAGAGCGCGGTTAAGAGGGCGCTCGAACCAAAACCCTTAGTCGTTCCTACAGACTCAGTCATTGCGGTCGTGCTTGACCAGACTATTAGCTCGAAGACCGCGAATTCCGGCGAGAAGTTTACCGCGACCGTAGAATCTCCCGTCGAAGTGGAAGGCAAAGTGGCCATCCCCAAGGGCGCGCGTGCCGAAGGCGTCATCAGAGAAGCTAAAGCTGCGGGCCGCTTCAAGGGTGGCGCGGTGCTGTCGCTCGAACTAACCAGCGTCACTGTCGCCGGCAAGGACCATGAGATTCAGACTTCCGGCGCCACAATGTCCAGCAAGGGCAAAGGCAAGCGCACCGCGGTCATGGTTGGGGGTGGAGCTGCCGGTGGCGCAGCCATTGGTGCGGCAGCGGGCGGCGGCAAAGGCGCGGCCATCGGCGCGTTAATCGGCGCTGCTGCAGGAACGGGCGGCGCTGGATTGACCGGCAACCGCGACATTACGCTTGCGGCCGAGACTGCCCTCGATTTCAAGCTGCTTCAACCCGTGAGTATCCGCCAGAAGTAGATTTCTTCGACGTGGCCTAACTGTCGCAAGGCAAACACTTTCTTCGCGCTCCGCCGCGTGACGGCGGAGCGCGTTTTCTTTCTCTCACGGTGCCAGTTTCGAATTTCGAACTTCGAATTTCCATTTTCGCTTTACAAAAACAGACGCGTTACAATCCACCTATGCAACCCGCCTACATTTGCGACGCCATCCGCACGCCCTTCGGCCGCTATGGCGGGACGCTCGCCGCGGTTCGCACAGACGACCTCGCGGCCATTCCCATCAAAGCGCTTGTCGAGCGTAATCCGAGCGTCGATTGGGGCGCCCTCGACGACCTCGTCTACGGCTGCGCCAACCAAGCCGGCGAAGACAATCGCAACGTCGGTCGCATGGCGCTGCTTCTCGCCGGCCTGCCCAAAGAAGTTCCTGGGACGACCATTAACCGCCTCTGCGGGTCCAGTCTGGACGCCGTCGCAACCGCTTCGCGGGCCATCAAGTCAGGCGAAGCGGACTTGGTCATCGCGGGCGGCGTCGAAAGCATGTCGCGCGCGCCCTTCGTTTTGAGCAAGGCTGATGCCGCCTTCTCGCGTTCAATGAAACTCGAAGACACCACCATCGGCTGGCGCTTTGTGAATCCGCTCATGAAAGCGAAATACGGCACCGACTCCATGCCGGAAACTGGAGAAAATGTTGCCGAAGAATTTCACATCTCGCGGCAGGATCAGGACCTCTTCGCCCTGCGCAGCCAGCAGCGCGCTGCCGACGCCATCCGCTCCTGCCGTATGAGTCAGGAAATCGTTCCCGTCCCCATCCCGCAGAAAAAGGGCGATCCCGTGCTGTTTTCCGAAGACGAGCATCCCCGCCCTGACACTACGCTCGAAGCGCTCGCAAAACTGAAACCAATCGTGGAGCCGAATGGCACCATCACTGCGGGAAACGCTTCCGGCGTGAATGATGGCGCGTGTGCGTTGGTGCTAGCCTCTGAAGCCGCGGCAAAGCGTCACGGTTTGACACTCAAAGCGCGCGTCGTTGCCGCAGCTGCTGCAGGCGTCGCTCCGCGCATTATGGGCATGGGCCCCGCGCCCGCCACGCGCAAAGTCTTGGCCAAAGCGGGATTGTCGCTCGCGCAGATGGACGTGATCGAGCTGAACGAAGCCTTCGCTTCGCAAGCGCTCGCCGTCCTCCGTGACCTTGGCATCCCCGATGATGCCGCGCACGTCAATCCCAACGGCGGCGCTATTGCCATCGGCCATCCCCTCGGAGCCAGCGGCGCGCGCCTCGTCACCACCGCGCTCTATCAACTCTTGCGCACCAACGGCCGCTTCGCCCTCTGCACCATGTGCATCGGCGTCGGCCAAGGCATCGCCCTCATCCTCGAACGCGTCTGAGCATGCTTTGATTAGGTCAGAGCCTTTCCTGCGAATAGGGGGAAAGCGCATTGCTGCAATTGCTCACGATTATTCCTTTTGGTCGTCTTATAAAGCCTAGATCGCCAGGTTGGCACTCCAAACTTCAATTTGGTTCCCGGATAAGGCTTAGCCAACCAATCGAAACCGAACAACACTGAGTGGTCCCAAGGGGGCGGCATGATGTCGCGATTGTTCAGCGGCTCAGTTTGCCGAGGGTTCGGGTCCGTCGTAGCTTTGCCCAACGCACTAGTTCCCACAATCTTGCTTCTCGTTTCGTTTCACCTCTTGGCGGCCGAGGCCGCTGGCAGTCAACGCACGGTGACCAAGCTGGCCGACGGCGTCTACGAAATCGAGCACAAAGACGCGCCTGATCATTTCCCGCAAGGGAATACAGTAGTCGTCATCGGCGACGCCGCTGTGCTGGTGGTGGATTCCTGCTACTTGCCATCCAGCGCCCGCGAAGACATCGCCCAGATTCGCCAGTGGACGAACAAACCTGTCCGTTACCTTCTCAATACGCACTGGCACAACGACCACAATCAGGGAAATGCCGCCTACGTGGCTGCTTTTCCAGCAGTGACGATCATCTCCGACGTCGAAACGGCAAAGATCATGGCCCTCCGTGTCGCTACCTACTTGTCGGAATACCCGCATCGCATGGAGAAATTCCAGCAAGAGCTTGCTAGTGGAAAAGATCCCAGCGGTAGGACGCTTACCGAGGCCGAGAAAGAAGACTTGAAGATCGCGGTTTCGGGCGGCAAAGAGGCAAGCGAAGCGGTGTCGGCGGAGTTCCGGGATTTGAAGATCAAGCTTCCCGACGTCACTTTCGATCACGAAATCGACATAGATCTGGGGAACCGCGAAGTGCAGTTGAAATTCCTGGGACGCGGCAACACCGTTGGTGATGCTGTTGCTTATCTGCCGAAAGAAAAGATTCTGGTCGCCGGCGATCTCGTGGACTCTCCGGTGCCGTATTTCGGGGGCGGTTTTCCCATCGAACAGGCCGTCACGCTGAAGAGGATGAAGGAACTGGACTTCGAGACGCTCGTTCCCGGCCACGGCGCCGTGCTTAAAGGCAAAGCCTTTGTCCAGCAAGAAATCGAGCTTATCGAAACGGTGGTTGGAGCAATGAACAAGGAGATTGGACGCGTCAGTGCTGACCCGAAAACTAGATTCGACGAAATCAAGAGCGCCGTAGAGCGCAGTGTGGATGTTAAAACGTGGCGGCAGAAGTTTGCTGGAGATGATCCCAACGAACGAGAATTCTTCGATGGGTTCAGCTGGCCCGGATTGCTTGAAGCAGTGCACGCAGAGATGTGGCCGCGGTGAGGTGTTCGATCCTCATATAGTCTCTCCGTTTGTCGCGACGCACTTTTGCGCGCGCTCGATTAACAACTCTCGCTCGCGAGCGTTTTTCGTGAGCGTTGCGGCACGCTCGAACTCCCTTTGGGCTTCGGCGAAGCGGCCCAGCTTGAAGAGAAAATCGCCGCGCACACTGGGAAGAAGGTGATACGCCCTGAGCGAAGGCTCCGAGACAAGCGCATCGATGAGTTCGAGGCCGGCACCTGGCCCATCCGCCATGGCCACCGCAACGGCGCGATTCAGCTCTACAACCGGCGAAGGCGCAACCCGCGCCAGGCCTTCATAAAGCTTGGCGATGCGCCGCCAGTCTGTTTCCCCCGCCGTTCCCGCGCGCGCATGGCAGGCCGCAATCGCTGCCTGACTCGCATACGGTCCGCGCGTTCCGCTGAGTCCTTCAGCACGTTCCAGTGCTGCAAGTCCCCGCTGGATCAGCAACTGATCCCATCGCGAGCGGTCCTGATCAAGCAACAAGATTGGCTCCCCGGATTCCCCAGTTCGTGCTCCCAGCCGCGACGCTTGAATCTCCATCAACGCAACGAGCCCGTGAACCTCGGGCTGCTCCGGCATCAGCTCCGCCAAGATTCTCCCGAGCCGCAGAGCTTCTTCGCAAAGCGACGGGCGCATCCAGTCATTGCCTGCTGTCGCCGAGTAGCCTTCGTTGAAAATGAGATAGATGACTTCGAGCACCGACAATAGTCGCGCCTGGAGTTCATTCCCCCGAGGAACCTCGAACGGCACTCGCGCTTCCGAAAGCGTTCGCTTGGCCCGCACGATGCGCTGCGCAACCGTCGGTTCTGGCACAAGAAACGCCCGCGCGATTTCTACGGTCTGTAAGCCGCCGAGCAGCCGCAGCGACAGCGCAACTCGTCCTTCGCCAGACAGCACGGGATGACATGCAGTGAAGATCAGGCGCAGGAGGTCGTCGCCAACATTATCATCAATCGCGGCCTCCAATTCGGCCACGGCCGCCTCCTGTTTTGACTCCATCTCCCGGCCAAGTTCTTGATGTTTGCGCTCCAGCATCTTGCCTCGGCGCAGCCGGTCAATCGCACGATGCTTCGCTGCCGACATCAACCACGCACCCGGATTGTCGGGAATGCCCGTTTCGGGCCACTGTTCAAGGGCAGAAACGAGTGCGTCCTGCGCGAGTTCCTCTGCAAGGCCGACGTCGCGCACCATTCGAGCGAGCCCGGCGACGATGCGGGCAGATTCGATTCTCCAAACAGCGTCGATGGCGCGATGGGTATCCGTGGGTGTCACGGCTACCCATCACACCATCTTCAATTCGCAAGCGCAAGCGGCGGCCAGAGTAATTGTCATTCTGAGGACATCCGATGAGGATGCCAGAAGAATCTCAATCAATCGGGAAGTACAGCCTGTGCTTTCGTTGAGATCCTTCGTTTCGCTCAGGATGACAGTTCAAGTCGGTTCGTGAGAAATCCGCGATTATGCTTTCGCGGCGGATTCCGTGCATTGTCCGGCTTCCCAGATTTGCCGGAGTTCGCACTCGCCGTCGCCGGCGACTTTGAGGAACTGCCTGGCCAATTCAATGGCCTCTTCCTTCGACTTAGCCTGAAGGATAGCAAAGCCCCCCACGAGCTCTTTGGCTTCGGCGAAGGGACCGTCTGTCACGGTCACTTGGTTGCCCGAGCGGCGTACCCGCGCGCCAAAGGCGCTCGGCAAGCAGCCTTCCGTGGCGACCAACCACCCCGCTTTAAAGCCTTCCTCGATCAGCTTGCCCATCGTGTCCATCTCTTCTTGCGTGGGAGGCACGCCTCGCTCAACTGTCTTGTACATGCTCAGGAATTTCATCTGTCTCTCTCCTTGTGTTTTTGTTTTGAATCCAACGCTTTCCAGCCACTGCCATTGAACGGCCATTGTTTCTCCGCTCTACTTCTACGTCGAACGACACTCTGCAAAATCGACAGGCGCCGCACGATAAAAGTCAAGACGCTCCTAGGGTTCGGGAGGGGCGAAGTCTCCCGGCTCCATCATCTCCCGCACTTCTGTCTCGCCTTCCCATCCCGGCCAATATTTCTTGTGCAACTCCATGAACTTCACGGCCGACTGCACCGCTTCTTCCTTCGATTTCAGCTCGAACTGCGCGTACCCACCGATAACTTCCTTGACTTCGGTGAAAGGTCCATCGGTCGCGGTGATCTTCCCCTTGGTGATCCGGACGCTGGTTCCCTTGGCGGTGGGCAAGAGCCCGCCGCTGCCCAGCATAGTGCCCGCCTTCGCATCTGCTTCAGCCAGCTTCGCGATCTCCTCCCATCAGATTTCTTGGGCGGAAAGCCCTGCGTTTCTTTGTGCTTCACGATCATCATGAAACGCATGCGTAACTCTCCTTTGCGTTTTGGGATGCGCAGCGCACCTGAGATGCTTTCGCTGGGCTAGCGTTGGTCATAAGCCTTCTTCAATGCGGCTATGTCAATCTTCTTCATCTTGAACATAGCTTGCATGACTCTTTTCGCTTTCTCGCGGTCGGGATCACTCATCATTTCGCCCAAAGCCGAGGGAACAACCTGCCACGACAACCCGAACTTGTCTTTGAGCCAGCCGCACTGCACTTCCTGGCCGCCTTCCGTGAGCTTTGCTTTTCCATAGCGAGCTATGGTCACAATCTTTGAGTTCTTGAAGATCGAGATATAGAAATTCGCTGCCTCCTCCGCTTGCGTGTCGAACCACAGAAATGGGGTAATCTTCGGCATACAGTCAACCTCACTTTCGTGCAGCGAATTTGTGCTACGGGACTCTTGGGCTAAGCATCTGCTTTGATCTTCTGCAGCTCGGGCGGGAAGTCCGCGTTCTCAAACACCTGACGAACCTCGATCAAACCATTCTCCGGGAGCGGACACCGCCTGGCCCATTCCAGAGCTTCCTCTTTCGACTTGACCTGAATGAGCCAGAAGCCGGCTATCACTTCCTTGGTTTCGGTGAAGGGCCCGTCGGTCACGTGGCGCTTCCCATCCTTCACCTTGATGCGGAATCCTTTTGACGTTGCGTGCAGCCCTTCCGCCAACAGGAAAATTCCGGCTTTCTTCATTTCGTCGTTGTATTTTCTCATCGCCGTGACGATTTCTGTGTTGGGAACCGCCGTGAGCTTCTCCAGCGGTTCCGGCGGGCACGGCAACAGCATCATGAATCGCATTTTCTCTTCTCCTCTGGAATGGGAGCCGGGACCACAGCAAACCGAGAATCCCAGCCCCATTATGATGACGAACGACCACCATTCAAATCGACACCTCAATTTAGCTATTCTTATGAAGCTTCTTCCCCAAGTCCCGCGCACGATCCACCGCTTCGCTCTTCCCAAAGTCTTCCAGCTCAAAGAACGGGCGGATTTCGATCTCGGCATCGTCCTGGAGACCAGGCTCAAGCGGGACGCGCTTGGCCCACTCGATAGCCTCTTCTTTGGATTTCACCTGGATAATCCAATAGCCGGCGATGAGTTCTTTGGCCTCCGCAAACGGACCGTCGATTACGGTCCTCTTGCCATTCGAGAACTTGACCCGCGCTCCCTTGGAACTGGGCTGGAGTCCAGAAAGGTCCACCAGCACTCCGGCCTTCATCAGCTCCTCGTTGTACTTGCCCATAGCGCTCAGCAGCTTCTCGCTCGGCATTTTGCCCGCCTCTGAGTCTTTATTCGCCTTCACGATCATCATGAATCGCATTCTCTTTCTCCCTTTGGTGGAATTTGGCTGCTTTTGTTGCCTTTGCATCTCTCAAACTTCGTCTTCTACCTAACGTCGAATCATTCACCGCCAGATCGACAAGCCCTCTTGCTTAGAGCAAGAAATTCTGTGAGGATTCTCACAACCCGCCAATGGCCAGAATCGCCGGCCAGGACGATTCCAGTATCCGCATCAGCTGTTCCGCGGCTGGGCCCTGAATCCACGCGCACACCGGCAGAGGATGCCCAGCCGCCTGGAAGATCGAAGGAAGCGCCGTCACGCCTGCGCAAGCTGCACTGACTAGCAAATGCCCCAAGCCATGCTCCAAACCACCCAAAGCCATGCCTGCCCCAGTAGCTGCCAGCACTAATCCGCCAGCGCAGCTAACTCGTTGCCATGCTTTCGTTTGCCTCGCCATATCCGCCTCCCTGCTCTTTTTTCGCTTCACCTAATCGTCGAACGAGCTGGCGCAAAATAGACAAACGATAAATTTTTATGAGTATCTCGTAAGCTGTTGTTTTTGTTGGCCTTGTGGCTGGCTGGGAGTCTAGGCCCTTGTCCTGTCATTTCATGGTGCAGAGCGCGTGCTATTTGTGGTCGCCTGAGCCGGATTCTGAACTACAGGTGCCACGGCATTGGACGCGTGGGTGAAAGAATCGTACCTTTTCGGCAGTGCACCGCCAACTCGGCTAAAATAACCCCCGTGAAGGACCCCATCCCCAGCCTCTTTCCCATGTTCCTGAAGCTTGGGCGCCGCCCCTGCCTCGTCGTAGGCGCCGGAGACGTTGGCGAATCCAAAATCGCCAGCCTCCTTGAAGCCGACGCCAACATTCGCGTGGTCGCCCCGCAAGCGACCGCGCAAGTGCAGTCCTGGGCTGAGGGCAAGAAAATCGAGTGGCTCGCGCGCGCCTGGGCGCCCAATGATCTCGAAGGTGTTTTTCTTGTGGTTGCCGTGACCTCCTCGCCTGAATTGCACGAGCAAATCTTCGCCGAGGCGCAGCGGCGCGGCGTGCTTTGCAATGTAGTGGACGTTCCGGAGCTATGCGACTTCTACTACCCTGCGGTGGCGCAGCGCGGCGCACTCCAAATCGCCGTGTCCACTGCCGGCCAGAGCCCCGCCCTCGCCCAGCGCCTCCGCAAAGAGCTGGAGGAGCAATTCGGCCCCGAATACGCAGCCTGGCTTGAGCACTTAGGGCAAGAACGGGCTAAGCTCTTCTCCTCGGTGAAAGGTCCTGAGGAACGCAAGCGCCTCCTTCACGACCTCGCCAGCGCCGACGCCTTTCAGTCCTTCCTACGCAAACTCAAACCTGACCAGCCGCGCAAGCGGGCCCGCACCAAGAAGTGATTTCCGGACGGGGTTACGCCTTCAAGCTATGGCCCTCTTTCAGGAAAGTGTGTAGGTTACGTAGGACGGTGTCGGCGATCTTCGGAAAATTGTCGCGGACTTCCTGATGCGCAATGTCATCCCCAGGAACAGTAAGAAGCATGGCCGCGGCATGACTCAAAAGAAGTAGAGCGTAGAATGTAAGCCCGTAGTCTTCGGGATCCCCGCCAAACCGTTTGGCCAGCTGGGCGAGGAACCAGGCGCGCAGCGGCCGTGGCCCTTCCGGATGAAATACTTCCGTCCAGGAATTCCACAACAGCTTGTATTCGTTGGGATGTTGCTCGGCGAAGCGGACGTACCGGCGATAGACTTCCTCGAGCGTAGGCGCCGAAAGGCACTCCTCGTTGATCCGCTGTTTGAATTGTTCGGCCAGCGCCACCTGCAAGGCCTGCTTATTGCGGAAACGCTTGTAAACCGTGGGCGTGGTCGTTCCGGCCTCGCGAGCCACGGCCCGCAGCGTCAGACCATGCTCGCCGCGCGTACGCCAAAGGCGCTCCGCGGCCTTCAAGATACGCCCTTCCGTCTGTGCATTTACCTTGGGAGGCATGGGTCATCCCCAATCAGATTCTGTTATACGACGTATAACTAATACCACAGAGATTGCAGAGTTAAACAAGAAATTGTATGCGCCCGTTCCAAGGCCGCTTTTAGATAACCGATTTATGATACTACAGTTCAAAGGTCAAGGCCTTTTTAAAGGCAGGAATGTTCGCTACACTCATTCAAAATACACGTTGACAATGTTAAAGCAACGGTGTATAAATATCTGATTTCACCCAAACACTTCAGCCGCAGGCTGTGCAGAAAGAGGAGAGTAGTGTGCAGTACGAAGACAGTTTATTGAATCGAAGCTCTCGCCTTGGCGGGAGCACCCCGGAAAGGAGTGAGAGGGCAGGCGCAACGCAGGATACAGGCTTTTCACAGAGGTTGCATCAGCTGCCTTCCCCTGAAGCGCGCGCAAACGACAAACTGTACGGTTTAGCGCGATCTGACGCTGGCGCAGGCACGCCGAGAGACACGCACAAGAAACCTGTCCCCCATGCAACGGAGGACTTGGCCCGTGCAACCCATAAGCTCGGCAAAGATGAGGAACACCCCAGTTTTTCGGAAGCACAGATTCTGAAGGCGATTTCCCGGGCATTGGCTTACTTGAAGGAAGGACGAGAGCGCTACCGGCCTCAGGGCAGGCGCCTCACTCATGAAGAGGGCGCATTGTTCGGGCAGTTTTTTTCGTCCGACCTGTTGCGTCAGATCCGCGTGGCAGCCCTGGTGGGCTCGCGGCTGTCGAATCCGCCATTCTTCGAGGAAGGGAAAGCGCTTGGAGTTAATCTGCCCGACCTGGCGCACAAGGCTTCGTTTACCTTCCTCGACGTCGTGGTATTCAATGAGCAGATGACCGCTCGCAAGTTGTTCCATGCGTTGGTACATGCTGCTCAGGTGCACGTACTCGGTGCGCGCTTCTTTACTGAGCTCTTTATCCGCGGGGTGCTTCGCACTGGATCCTATTCCCTATCGCCGATGAAGGCGCAGGCCTTTGCCCTCGATGCGAGATTTGCAACGAATCCGGAGCAGGCTTTTTCCGTAGAGCACGAAATACGAACCTGGATGGACGAAGCTCGTTACTAAGCCGGGCGCCTGCGATTTAGGTGCCCCAATTGCTCAAAATTCAGCGCATTTCTGTCAATCCGCTATAAGTATCAACATTTTCGATTCATCCAATGCGATGTTCCGCACGAGAGCGCGTCCAACCTGATGCTAGGCTGGGAATGTGAACCTTTGTGGGCGCCCCGTCATCCAACGGGTACCCAAGGGAAGCTGCTAGCAACGGCAACGGGCTGGCAGCGGGACCATTGCTATGAACACTCAAATCCGCAAGGGAAAAGTCTACTTAATGGGAGCAGGACCTGGGAATCCGGACCTGCTGACGGTGCAAGCTCATCAGATTCTTCGCACCGCTGAGGTGGTGCTCCACGACCATCTCGTGTCACAAGAAATCCTTGACTTGGTGCCCGCCTGGACCCAGGTGCGTAACGTCGGCAAACGCTGCGGACACCAGGGCATCTCCCAGAACCAGATTCATGCTCTCCTTATTTCCGCCGCCGGCGAAGGCAAGCACGTTGTGCGCCTCAAAGGCGGCGACCCTCTATTGTTCGGGCGTGTTGGCGAAGAGATGGAAGCGCTTGCTCGCGCCGGAATCGATTTCGAAGTGATTCCGGGCGTAACGTCCGCCATGGGTGCTGCGGCTGCCGCAAGAATTCCGCTGACGGACCGGCGCTTTGCCTCCAAGTTGATTTTCCTGAGCCATCACACGGCTGGGAACGTGTCGCCGGAATGGACCGATGTCGCGCACAAAGACGCGACATACGCGGTGTATATGCCAGGGAAGAATTACGGCGACATCGCGGCAAGATTGCTCGAAAGTGGTCTGGATAGAGCGACTCCTTGTGTGATCGTTGCCAACGCAACCCAGGCCAACCAGCAAATTCATCGCACCACTCTGCAAGATTTGGCGCTTGAGGAGCGCTTACCTGCCCCTTCCCTGCTGATTATCGGCGAAGTGGCACGTCCGTTGCCGCCGGTGGACTGTGAAGGTGATAAATGGGGCTGGGAAATGCCTAAGCCCGCCGAGGTCATCTTGGATTTGCCTGAGGCGCGGACACAAGAAGAGATTATCGACTAGTGTAGGGACCGCTTTCTGAAACGGTCCGCGTTCCTTCGTGATTACACCTGTTCACGCCGTAGCTCTTCCCTGTCGCTTTGCCCGGAGGAGCTCCTCGGCCCGCTCTGCCGTTTCCTTCACCAGAAACCCCATCTTAGGGTGAGACGGCTCCAGATCCCGCTGAATTCCATTCCTCTGTAATTCCTCAGACGTTGTCGGGCCGATCGAAGCAACAATGCTCCCGTGCAGTCCCTCCCGTAGGGCTTCTTCCAAATTCATCTCTGCCGCAACCTGGAACAGGTGCGTCGCTTGAACGCCGGTGGTGAAGAGCACCGCGCCGAACTTCCCGGCGGCAAGCTCTCTAATGGCCGCACGTAGCGGCGTAACGTCTTCCGGCAAAGCCCATTGGTACACCGGGACAAGCGTAACCATCGCGCCGCGCTCGGTCAGTCCGGCGATCAATTCCGGATTCGAAACCCCGTACTCCTGAAGCGCAACCCGCGCTCCGCGCAACTGAAAATCTGCGGAAGATCTCGCAGCGTCGTCCAGCGCCTGCAGCAGTTCACGCCACGTGTTTGGCTCAGGAACAATGACCGCTGGAGCTACGCCCAATTCTCGTAGAACGGCTATTGGCTTGGGGCCGCGAGGAACTACCTTAACTCGCTGAAGCGCGGAAATGAATGCCTCGCGCGGGTATTTCGTTTCCGCAACGCCCAGAACCGCGCGCGTGCCCACGCCGGTGAGAAAAACAACGATGTCAAACCTCCCGGCCAGAAGCGCCTCGGCAAACGCCATCGCTTCCGTATTGGACGAAAGCGGAACTTCCCGCATCGCGGGCGCAACCACCGGTTCCCCGCCATAACTCGAGATGAGCTTGCCAAGCTCTGCCGCACGCCGGCTTTCCAGCGCCAGTACTCGCAATCCCGCAAATCCAGTCATGAATCAAATTGTTCCCTAGAATCGCTTGCCGCGCCAGCCTGAAAATCGGACGCAATCAGAAAATTCGCGATGCATGGAATCGAGGAAACGAATGAATTAACGACAGTCTAGGGCTTGCGATCGCTCTCCGGTTTGCCCAGGTAATGGGTCTCGCCAGCTTCAATCAGCTTAGCCGCGGCTATTTCTGGCGTTAAATCACGCTGCGGCGAGCCAAGCAGTTCGTAACCCACCATAAATTTGCGAACCGTAGCCGATCGCAGGAGCGGCGGGAAATAGTGCGCGTGGAGATGCCACTCTTCGTGGGCTTCGCCGTCCGTCGGCCGCTGATGAAATCCCATGGAGTAAGGAAATGCAGTCTCGAACAAATTGTCGTACCGAATCGTGACGCGGCGAAGAACGTCGCCGAGGAGGTCGCGTTCCTCGCCTTGCAGTTGATCAAGCGACGCCACGTGACGTTTACTCAGAACAAGTGTTTCAAATGGCCAGACTGCCCAGAACGGTACAACCACCGCAAATGCATCGTTTTGGCAAACGACGCGCTCGTTGCGCCGCAATTCCAGTTGCAAGTAATCGCACAGCTGGCACGAATGTTTTTCTGCCTGATAATCGCGCAATGATTCCCCTTCCCGCGCTGAGAGACTCGGCAGCGTAGCGTTCGCCCAGATTTGACAATGTGGATGCGGATTGCTCGCTCCCATCAACTCGCCGCGATTCTCGAAGATCTGCACGTGTCGAATCCACGGAATCTGCGCCAGCGTGGAATATTGCTCTGTCCACGCATCTACAACACCGCGTAATTCGCGCGCACCCATGTGCGGCACCGTTAGGTCATGGCGCGGAGAAAAACACAACACGCGACATATTCCCCGTTCTGCCTGCCCTACGAGTAATCCGCGCTCATCAAAGCTCCCTTGCACATGGCTATCCGGCAGCAGCGCCGGAAAATCATTGTCGAACGTATAAGTTTCCGTGTACTTCGGCGTCTGCATTCCGCCAGCGCGCTTATTTCCTGGGCACAAGTAACAGTTTGGGTCGTAGGTAACCGTCGTCGCCGTCGGCAGTCTCTCCACTTTTCCCTGCCACGGCCGCTGCGTTCGCTGTGGAGAGACCAGCACCCATTCTCGCAGCAGTGGATTGAACCGCTTGTGCGGCGCGGCGATCAGCTCTTGGAAATTCATGATGCGGCGCGATCCGAACCGGCTTCCACTTGCCGCACACCATCCGAAGACGCAGAAACGTAAATCTCTGGATGCAACCCGGTCCGCGAAAGATATTCAGTCGCGACATTCCTCTTGAAATCCTCAGCGGCTCCCGCCTCCACCAAATTGATGGTGCAGCCGCCGAATCCGCCGCCCGTCATTCGCGCGCCAATCACGCCAAGCTGGGCGGTCGCAATTTCCACCATCGTGTCCAGCTCCTTGCAGCTCACTTCGTAATCGTCGCGCAAACTGCGGTGCGACTCCGCTAACAAGGGCCCGAGAGCGCGAATGTCGTCCGATTCGAACGCCCGCACCGCGCTTTGAACGCGGTCATTCTCCGTGACCACGTGATTGCAGCGTGAAAAAACCTTGGGGCTCAAAAGCCCGCGATTTTTCTCTAATTGCTCGATGGTCACATCGCGAAGCGCACGAATTTCCGGTAGGACCGTCTGCATCTTTCGCACGCCCTCTTCACACTCTGCTCGCCTCCGATTGTATTCGCCCCCGCCGATTTCGTGCTTCACCATCGTGTTACAGATCATGAGTTGAATTCTCGCGGGCAACTTCACGAGCTTGTATTCCAGGGAACGGCAATCAAGCACAAGCGCGTGCTCCGCGCGCCCGTGGCACGAAACAAATTGATCCATGATGCCGACGCGCGCGCGGACAAACTCGTTTTCCGCCCTCTGGCATAGCAGCGCCAGTTCGCCGCGATCGACTGGCAGTCCGCTTTGCTCGAGCAGCGCGAATCCTACTGCCACTTCGATTGCAGCTGAAGAGCTCAATCCCGCCCCTAGCGGAACTTCCCCATGAATGAGAAGATTTGCGCCCTTCAGCCGCTTCCCGGCTCCTTGCAGCGCGTGTGCAACGCCTAGCGGGTAATTTGCCCAGTGTCGATTCCCGCGCGCAACGATCGATTCGAGATTTGCCTCGACCGTCTCGTTGTAATTCTCCGAATGAATAACCAGTTTTCGATCAGCCCTCGGCGCCGCCGCCACCCAGCAATAGAATTCGATCGCCGCAGGCATCACAAATCCGTCGTTGTAATCGGTATGCTCGCCGATGAGGTTCACGCGGCCCGGCGCGCGATAAATCGTCGCGTCTGAGCCAAAACGGGAGCGAAAATCTTCCAGGAGTTGGAGCAGGTTTTTCAACGCGCAGTATTATTCCAGATTCTTGCAGCGCTGACGCCTGGAATCTCTAGCCCGTGCCCACTTTCCCTCACTGACCGCGCTGGCTACTGCACGAAAATGCTCCGCAAGGCACCGAGTCCATGCGAAAATAACATGCCAAATGCGCGACCGCTTTCCCCACGTATGATTCGAAAACCCTCCAGGAATCCAACTTACGTCGTCCTAGCCGCTGTCTCGCTGTTACTCTTCCTTGGGTTTTTGATTCGCGGATCGTCGCAAGCATCGATACCGCAGCAGCCGGCCCAGCAAACAAGCCAGCAATCAGGCATGCAGTCCGGAGCGAGCACCGGCGCCGCCCACGCTCCGGTCAAAGATGCCCTGTCTCGTCCCATCACCGCCGGCGGTTTCGTCGACGGAGCACCTGTCGTCTTCGCGGATATTACGCACGCCGCGGGCCTCGACAAATTTCGCCATCGCATGGGCAAGCCGGAAAAGCGCACCATTCTCGAAACGCCCGGCTCCGGCGTGGCTTTGCTCGACTACGACAACGATGGCTGGCTCGACATTTATCTTCTAAACGGCTCGACGTTTGAAGCGTTCAAGGGCAAGGAAGCGCCGCCCCGGGCCATGCTTTTGCGCAACAACCACGACGGCACGTTCACCGACGTCACCGAAAAAGCCGGTGTGGCCAACGAACGCTGGGGCTTCGGCGTTGCCGTCGGCGATTATGACAACGACGGCTGGCCCGACATTTACGTCTCCAACTTCGGAAAGAACCGCCTCTACCACAACAATCATGACGGCACGTTCACCGACGTTGCGGAAAAAGCTGGCGTCACTGTCGGAACCTGGTCCACCGGAGCCACCTGGGGCGACTACGATCACGACGGCCTGCTCGATCTCTTCGTCCCCGGCTACGCAAAATTCGATCCCGGCAATCCTCCCATCTCCGGCCAGGGCGGCTTGCCCGCTGGCTTCTGCCAGTTTCGCGGCGTTGAAGTTATGTGCGGCCCGCGCGGCTTGCCCGGTGAGCACGACCATCTGTTCCACAACAACGGCGACGGCACATTCACCGACGTCAGCGTGAAGGCTGGCGTTTCCGATCCCAAGGGCTACTATGGCTTCGCTTCCGTATTTGTCGACGTCGACGACGATGGCTGGGTGGACCTCCTCGTCGCAAACGACTCCGTGCCGAAATTCCTCTACCGCAACAAACACGACGGAACCTTCGAGGACATCAGCTACCTCTCCGGTTTCGCCTTGAATGACGACGGCCGCGAGCAGGCTTCTATGGGCATCGCCGTTGGCGATTACAATCGCGACGGCAAAGTAGACTTCTACATCACGAATTTCTCCGACGATTACAACACCCTTTACCGCAACGACGGCGACGCCAGCTTCTCTGATGTCACCGCGCGCTCAGGCATCGCCGCCCTGACGATTCCCTTTCTCGGCTGGGGCACCGGCTTTCTCGACTACGACAACGACGGCTTGCTCGACATTTTCGTCGCCAATGGCCACGTCTACCCCGGCGTCGATAAGCAGGATTGGGGCACCACCTGGGCGCAACGCCCGCTGCTGCTGCGCAACCTCGATGGAAAGAAATTCGAGGAAGTGCCCCCAGCGACCGGGAGCGGGCTCGCCGTTGTCGTGCCTGCGCGCGGAGCTGCGTTTGGCGATCTCTTCAACGATGGCCACATCGACGTCGTGCTGAACAACGTTGACTCACCGCCCACGCTGCTTCGAAACGTTGTCAAAAACTCAAATCACTGGATCACACTCAAACTCATCGGCGGTCCAAAAAGTCCGCGCGACGCCATCGGCGCGAAAGTCTTCGTCACCACCGGCTCGATTCGCCAGCGCGCCGACGTTTTCAGCGGCGGCAGCTACGCTTCCAGTTCCGACCAGCGGCTCCATTTCGGCCTTGGCGCCGCCACCAAAATCGACAAAATCGAAATTCACTGGCCCAGCGGCCTGAAACAAGAAATCACCGTTCCAGCCCTCGACCGCATTTACACCGTCGTCGAAGCCAAAGGCATCGTCGCACCGTGAAGCTGGCTTCGCGCGCGATCGCCGCGTAAATGTAGGGGCGCGCGCTTTAGCGCGTCCCTCTTTGCCTTTGTGTCCCTCTACCACCAACCGCACAAAACCACGACCTTCTGGCTACGCAGCTGCGACCCACACCCAAACTTGTCATTTCGACCGAAGGGACGGCGTCCTGCGCCGTTCCGAAGCGGAGAAACCTCTCTTCAGATTTTCACGTAGCGCCGGGCTTCAGCTCGGCATCCTAGACAACGCCCTCGCAGGGTAAGCAAGAGCTTTAGCTATCCTTTACCGCCAGAAGCGCGCGTCTTAAGCTAAAAGTCAGCTTCGAGAGGTTCACATGCCAACGAAGAAGGATGCTCTAAAGGACCGCCTCTCCCGATCTCGCGAAATCAACATCACGGTGACCGGCAGAAAGTCCGGTCGCGCCATCTCCATCCCCATTTGGTTTGTGTTGGAGGGCGACACGCTTTACCTCCTGCCGGTGATGGGATCGGACACCCAGTGGTACAAGAACGTGCTCAACAACCCATCGATTCGAATCGATGCTGGCGGTGCAACGTCTGATTTGCAGGCCGTTCCTGTCACTGATGCTAAACAGGTTTCGTCCGTCGTCGCGAAGTTCCGCGTCAAGTATGGCGCCGGTGACATTAAGAAGTACTATTCCAAGTTCGACGTCGCCGTCTTCGTCCAGGTGTAAATGAACACCATCATTTGCCTGTGGCCTTTCGGAGTGACCGCTCCTTTATTCGCTGCGCAAAAGGGGGATTCATGGACCGAAGAAACTTCCTGAAGAGATGGGGGCTTACTGCAACTCTGCCCCTCTGGCCACGCTCACTTTTCGCAGAGAAATCATTTCGCCGTCGGCGGCCATCCGACGCCGACTGGCCTTCGAAAGCAGCATGGAAGCGGCTCAGCGACGACGTCGACGGCAATTTGATTCCCGTTGAATTTCCCATCGAGGCGTGCGTCAAAGACGTAGACAGCGCCGCCTGCAAGAGTCTGATCACTAATATCAAGAACCCGTACTACATCGGCGATGAGCCGGGAATCACGCAAACTCTGGGTTGGGTCGATGCGTGGTTTACCAAACCAAGCGTCTACGCAGTGGCTGCGAAGAACGCGAATCATATAGGTGCGGCGGTGAACTTCGCGCGGGAAAATAATTTGCGGCTGGTAGTAAAGGGTGGCGGCCACAGTTACCAGGGAACTTCCAACGCCCCCGATTCCCTATTGATTTGGACGCGCCACATGCACGATGTCACGATGCACGACGCGTTTGTTCCCCAAGGATGTAACGGAAAGATGGCGGCGCAACGCGCAGTCACCTGCGGCTCGGGCACGATCTGGATGCAGGCGTACGACGCCGTGACAACCAAGGGCGGCGCTTACGTGCAAGGCGGCGGTTGCACGACGGTTGGCGTCGCCGGACTGGTGCAAAGCGGCGGCTTCGGTAGTTTTTCCAAGCATTACGGAACCGCAGCCGCGGGACTGCTGGAAGCGGAAGTAGTGACCGCCGATGGCAAAGTCCGCATCGCGAATGCGTGCACCAATCCGGATTTGTTCTGGGCGCTGAAGGGCGGTGGAGGAGGCACGTTCGGCGCTGTGAGCAAGGTAACTCTGCGCGTGCGCGAACTGCCTGAGTTTTGCGGCGGCGCGAACTTCACAATCAAGGCTTCCTCGGACGACGCGTATCGCCAGCTCGTCCGGCATTTCGTGGGTTTTTACCGCGAAGCGCTATTCAACGATCATTGGGGCGAGCAGGCGCTTTTCGGCCCGGAAAATGTGCTGCGCATTAGCATGGTCTCTCATGGGCTAAGCAGGGATGAAGCAAAGAAAGTGTGGCAGCCGTTTCTGGACTGGATTGCGAGTTCGCCTGAACTCTACACCATTCAACCGGGAATGCGTCTGGGCAGCATGCCCGCACGGCATTGGTGGGATGTGGATTGGAGAAAGGAACAGCACCATAACGTCTTTGTCTCGGATTCGCGGCCCAGCGCGAGCCCGAACAACGTCTGGTGGACCGGCGATGCGGCTCAAGTGGGTTGGACCATTTACGGATTCGAATCGCTCTGGCTGCCGGCATCGTTGGTGGAGGACGATTCGCAGGAGCGCCTGGCAAATGCGTTGTTTGCCGGTTCTCGCCATTTTTACATCGAGCTGCACTTCAACAAAGGACTTGCTGGTGCTCCCAGCGAAGCCATCGAGGCAGCGCGCGACACTGCGACGAACCCCGCGGTCTTAAGCGCCTTTGCGCTGGCGATTGTCGGAGACGATGGTGGCGGGTATCCCGGAGTTCTCGGTCACGAACCGGACGTCGCCGCTGCGCGAAAATCGCGCGCACGGATTCATCAGTGCATGAATGAATTGCGCGCCGTTGCTCCAAATGGCGGAGCGTACGTTTCGGAGAGCAATTTCTTCGAGGAGAATTGGCAGCAGGCCTATTGGGGCAGCAATTACTCACGGCTGGCGGCCGTAAAGAAGAAATACGATCCTGCAGGTCTGTTCTTTGTCCACAATGGCGTCGGCTCAGAAGAATGGAGCGCTGACGGCTTCACCAAGCTCTGAGTCTTGAAGGAAAGGTTAACCACCCCTCCCCTGCCATACCCCTTGACTATCTACAATCCGAAGTGTAGATAATCATAGTATGGGAAAACCTAGTGACCTCGTCCAAGGAACTCTCGACTTATTAATCTTGAAAACCATCGCGCTCGAACCTAAACACGGCTGGGCTATCGCCAAAAGAATTCAACAAATCTCGGGCGACGTTCTTCAGGTTCAGCAAGGCTCTCTCTACCCGGCTTTGCACCGCCTCGAACAAAAAGTCTGGATCAAAGCCAAATGGGCGGAAACCGGGACTGGCAGAAAGGCCAAGTTCTATTCGCTGACCGCCGCTGGACGCAAACAATTGGAAAAGGAAGCCGCCAACTGGGATCGATTGTCTTCGGCAATCGATCTTGTCGTGCAAACCTCATAGGGAGCGCTCTCATGGCGTCAATTCAAAGTCTCTGGGCTCGGCTGCAAACCTTGTTCCGTCGCCAGCGATTCACTAACGAACTGGACCGCGAGATTCAGTTCCATCTCGATGAGCTGGTTGCCGAGAAAATCGCTTCCGGCATCGATCCTCAAGAGGCTAGACGCGCGGCCATGCGCGATTTTGGCAACTCCACTCTGGTGAAGGAAGATGCTCGCAGGACTTGGGGCTGGACCTGGCTGGACCAGCTTAGCCAGGACGTTCGTTATGCCCTCCGGCAACTGAAGAAGACTCCGGGATTCACGGCGACGGCCGTCCTTACATTGGCTTTGGGGATTGGCGCAAACTCCGCGATCTTCACTCTGGTGAATGCTGTAATGATGAAGAACCTTCCCGTCACCGATCCACGAACGCTCATCCGAATCGGCGACAACAATCAATGCTGCGTGAACGGTGGCGCAAGCGAAAATGGCGACTACGCACTATTTTCCACCGAAACTTACCTGCGGCTGAGAAAGAACGCACCCGAGTTTGAGGACCTCGCCGCCATGCAGGCAGGTTTTGGGTATAGGCCCGTCGTTGCGCGCCGCGACGGTAGCCGGGATAACGCGCGCTCGGTCATGGGCGAATTCGTCTCAGGCAACTATTTTCGCACCTTTGGGCTGCAGCCACAGGCCGGGCGGCTCTTCACTGACGAAGACAATGTAGCCGGCGCGCCCATGGTGGCGGTGATGAGCAGCGAGGCTTGGAAGAATGCCTACGGCCGCGATCCATCAGTGATTGGCAACACATTCTGGATCAACACAAAGGCTGTCACGATTGTTGGGATCGCGCCGGCGGGATTCTATGGCGACCGCTTATCCACCACGCCGCCGGATTTTTACATGCCAATTGAGACCATGCCGGCGCTGGCAAACGTTCCGTATGTGCATAACCCGGACGTTCAATGGCTTTACATGATTGGGCGAATCCGGCCAGGAGTGCCCTTGCCGGCGCTGCAGGCCAAAGCAAGTACGCTGGTCAAACAAGCGTTAGGAGAAACGAAAACATTCTCCGAAGAACGAAATAAGAAGTTCTTGGAAAGGGCGCATGTGGTCTTGACGCCCGGTGGCGCTGGGATTCAGGACATGAGAGAGCAGGCTGAGTCGACCCTGCGGCTGCTAATGGCTGTTTCCGGCCTTGTCCTTCTGATCGCATGCGCAAACATTGCGAACCTGCTCTTGGTCCGGGGAATGAGGCGCAAGCCGGAGCTCTCAATGCGGACGGCGCTTGGCGCGGGGCGAGGGAGAATCGTTCGCCAACTGTTGACCGAAAGCGTGGTGTTGTCGGGACTCGGCGGGATCGTGGGTCTTGCCGTGGCCTACACTGGCGCGAAGATGCTTCTCGCACTGGCATTTCCAAGCGCGCAGAATGTCCCTATCCAAGCGAGCCCCTCGATTGCAGTGCTAGGCTTCGCCTTCGGACTGTCCCTGTTTAGCGGCATTTTGTTTGGAGTAGCGCCGGCATGGATCGCTGCAAAGTCTGAGCCGATTGATGCCTTGCGGAGCGGATCTCGTGTAACCACCATAAGTGCTTCGCTGCTCCAACGGGGTCTGGTTGTGCTGCAAGCGGCGCTTTCGCTGGTGCTGCTGGTTGGCGCAGGGTTGTTTTCGTCAAGCCTCACCAAACTGCAAAGCACAGACCTGAAACTGAACGCCAGGAACCGCTACATTGTGCACATCAATCCGCAGGCCGCTGGTTACTTGCCAACGCAGCTCGAGCCGCTCTACCGGACCATTGAGCAACAGTTCCACACCCTGCCAGGCGTGAACCATGTCGGGCTCAGCACGTATACTCCGATGGAGGACGACAACTGGAGCAACTCAATCCAGGTGCAGGGACAACCGGACTTGGACAAGGACGCCTCGATGGTGAAAGTTAGCCCCGAGTATTTTGATTCTGTGGGAACGCAAGTCGTAATGGGTCGTAGGATCAGCGTGCAAGACGCGCCGGGGGCTCCGACGGTGGCGGTGGTAAACCAGGCGTTTGTGAAAGAATTTTTCCCCAAAGGTGACAATCCGATCGGACGGCGTTTCGGCTCGCCCGGCCCTGAGTCGAGCGGGGACCTCGAGATTGTGGGAGTGGTGGAGGATACCGCTTACACGAGTGTGAGATGGAAAAACCACAGGATGTTTTTCTTTCCGATGCTGCAGCGGGCGGCCAGCGACAAATCGCCTGTCGAAACCGACGTGTCGCTGTACGCTGGCGCCATTGTCGTCGAGACTCAATGGCCGATAAACAATATGGAAGAACTGGCCCGAAAGACGCTCGCTGCGATCAATCCAAACCTCGCGGTGGTGAAATTCCAGACATTCGATCAGCAGATTGCCGACCGCTTCAACGATGACAAGATGGTGGCGCGGCTTACGGCTTTGTTTGGAGGCGTCGCTCTTCTCTTGGCGACCGTCGGACTCTATGGCGTGACCGCGTACACTGTCGCGCGGCGCACTTCCGAGATTGGCATTCGAATGGCCCTGGGAGCGCAACGGGTCGGAATGATCGCGATGGTCATGCGCGGGGCATTGAGTCAAGCCACCATCGGGCTGGCCATTGGGATTCCCGCAACACTGTTGTGCGCGCGGTTTGTCGAATCACAATTGTTCGAGGTGAAGGGCGTCGATGCCAGCGTGCTGGTAGCCTCAGCCCTGACGCTGGCCGTAGCTTCATCGCTGGCCGGCCTGATTCCGTCATGGAGGGCAGCCTCCACCGACCCCGCACAAACGTTAAGGGCCGAGTAGTTCCCTTCTTTCGCAGCAGCCGGCTGGATGGTATCCCCCACCATTCCGCCGTCAACCGCATTTACACCGTGGTCGAAGGCAAAAGCATCGTCGAGCCGTGAATCTCACCGTATTTTGCGATTCGGCGCTGCACAGCTCGGGCTAGCTTTAGCAATGTACATTCGATTGACTTCCGGATTGCCGACCACTCGGGAGTCATCGCACCCAGACCGCCAGGCGCGCGCGGACCAATTCGTTGCCGCTCCACGTATGCACTTTTGGATTCCTGGTCCTTAGAAAGAAATGTCTCCTTGAAACTGCGGCACTACACTTTGAACAATGACTTTCACTATTTCAAGACAACTTACGATAAGCGTAGCGAGGCGGGCTCTGCTGAGTGCAGGACTTGCATGCGTAGTTTCCTCGTTGGGATTCCGACAGACGCAGCCCTCGACGAATCGATCGAGACCCTTTGGCCCGGACGCGTGCGGTCCGGCAGATCCTGCTTACATCCGCACCGCCAACGAGACCGGCGGCATACCAATGTTTTTGCAGCGCTCCGAAGCAACCAAAGCGTTTCACCTTGTGCGCGAATCAACGCGGAACAACGTGGCAACTGTATTCTGGGCGACTGGAACACTCGACAGGGCACCAAAAACCATAAGAATTCCCGTGGACTCAGCAACCAAGAGAATTACTTTCACCTTTTCCGTCGATACAAAACGCAGCCAGCTCAAGCTGGCGCAACCCTCCGGCGTAGCAGTTGCGCAGGCTACGGCGAGCACCGAGGACACGGAATTGAATTGCGGGCGTATTGTTACAGTCACTTCGCCTGAAGCAGGAGAGTGGCGCGCAGAGATTACCGGCACAGGCAAATACTGGCTGGAGGCTCAGGCGCAGAGCGATATTTTTTTCGTCAGCGCCGAGTTTGTTAAGGAAGGCGGCCGTCTTGGTCACGAAGGACTCTTCCGCATACAGGGGCAGCCCTTAGCAGGAACCCCGGCAACGCTTCGAGTATCTCTGTCAGCCCGCGCAACGACGTCAACCGAGTTCTATCTGGTTACCGAAGAGGGCGAGACGATTCAAATGCTGGACCTACAGGCGGTGAATTCCGATCGTGAATTTCTTGAATTCGTTGGACGCGTGGACCTTCCGACTCTGCCATTCCGTGTTTCAGTAGTAGGACGCGACTTAAATGGAAAACAATACCAGAGATTTTTTTCTAATTTATTTCGCGGCGAAAGCGTGGAAGTCTCTCCACGCCTGGACTCTGATGAGTTGTCTCCAGGAAGCACCAAGCAGGTCGCGTTCACAGTCCGAAACCTCGCCCTCCGACGTACGTTCAAAATCACAGTAACGGACGCGCATCAATTCGTTGGCAAAGTAGAACCGAAAGAGCTGGCACTAGCTGCGGGAGAGTCGGGAACAGTCCGGGTTGATTTGACCGCGCCGGCAGGGACAGCGCCGGGCGTTAGAGACGATGTTGTGTTCGTCGCTGCCAGCGTCCAAGGGCAACCCACGTCAAACTCCAGTGTTGTGCATTTCACTGTTTCCTCCCCCACTGCCCAAAACCCTCGTTGATTCATAGATGTTGCATGCCTGGACGATTGTGCCCTGGTCTTTCCTACGAAATAAAGCCGCGATTTCATCATTGCTGGATGACGGACAATTCGGAGTATCGCACTCTGAGTTGAAAACATGGTAGTGACGCAGTTTGATCAAACTGCGTCACTACCGAAAACATCCTTCGCTAGACTCCCTGCTCGAATAATATTCCGATACCAGCCTTCCTAGAGCACAGTTGCTATGTCGCTTGCCTAGTTTGGGCCATGTCGTTTGCCTAGTTTGGGCCTAGGGGCAACCCGGTACATCGGGTTTCTCCTCGATGCGCATTAAAGTAAAATTCAAACGCAGGAATTTTTGTGGCGGTTTACGATCTTATGCGTGCCCATCAAGGGACGCATCTTCCGCGATGCCTCGATCGCCGCCCACGGAGACTGCAGACACACTCAACGTGCTGAAGAATCATTCAACGAAGCGTGCGACGTATTTCGCTACAGCCTGCGCGTTTTCCTTTCTGCTATCCGGATTTTCGTTCCTGGGCGCCAAACAAGACCGCCCGGACACAAAAACAGCGTCGGGTCCCCCCGGAAACTTCGTCGATGTCACGCGCAAGGTGGGAATCAGTTTTCAGTATCAAGCCTCGCATACTTCCCGAAAGTATTTACCGGAAACCATGGGAGCGGGAGTCGCTCTTTTTGACTACGACAACGATGGCCGCCTCGACATTTTTCTTGTAAACGGCGCGCCGCTGAGTGATCCCACTCCCAAAGGGACGATTCCGCAGAAGACCGGACCGCGATACTGGAACCGCCTTTACCATCAAAAGCCTGACGGCACCTTCGAAGACGTCACGGAAAGAGCCGGCCTTCAGGGCGTCGGCTACGGAATGGGCGTCGCCGTCGGCGATTACGACAACGATGGCTTCGAAGATCTCTACGTGACTGCCTACGGCGGAAACAAGCTCTATCACAACAATGGCGATGGCACCTTTACCGACGTCACGCAAAAAGCAGGTGTGGGCGGCAGCGGATGGTCCACCAGCGCCGCCTGGGTGGACTTGGATGGAGACGGTTTTCTTGATCTTGTGGTCCTGCGATATCTCGATTGGGATTTTGACGACGTCTGGTGCGGAGAACACAAGCCAGGCTTTCGCGCCTACTGTCATCCCGATTATTTCAAGCTGATTTCGCCGCTCGTTTATCACAACAATGGCGACGGCACTTTCACCGAACTTGCCGCGAAGCTCGGGCTCGCGCGCCCCGGAAAAGGTTTGGGCCTGGCAATTGCCGATTACGATCGCGACGGAAAAATCGACATGTTTGTTGCCAACGATTCCATGGTCGAATTTCTCTATCACAACAAAGGCAACGGAACCTTCGAAGAAGTTGGCCTGCTTTCGGAAGTTGCCGTCGACATCGATGGCCGCACCTATGCCGGCATGGGAGTGGATTTCGCCGACTACAACAACGATGGCCTGCCCGACATCGTGGTGACCGACCTCGCCAATCAGCGCTACGCCCTTTACAAAAATAACGGCGACGGCTCTTTCTCCTACGCGAGCACTTCTTCAGGCATGAGTCGCATGTCGCTCGCGCACTCCGGATGGGGCGTGCGCTTTCTCGATTACGACAACGATGGATGGAAAGATCTCTTGATTGCGCAAGGACACGACCTCGACACGATCGAATTAACTTCCCCGGGTTTGCACTACCGAGAACCGATGCTGCTGGCTCGCAATACGGGCAAAGACTTTGTTGACGTGTCGGCGCTTTCCGGAGAAGTTTTTCGCCAATCCTGGGTGGCGCGGGGAATGGCCATCGGCGATTTGGATAACGACGGCCGCCTGGACACCGTCGTGACCACGAACGACGGTCCAGCGTACGTCCTGCACAATGAAACGGCGACGACGAATCACTGGATTCTGCTGAAGTTGGTTGGCCACAAGAGCAATCGCGACGGCATGGGCGCGGAAGTGAAAATTGTCACGGCAAATGGCCCGCAGTTCGCAACGGTCACGACGGCAAGCAGCTATCTTTCTTCCAGCGACAAGCGCGTGCATTTTGGCCTCGGGAAGGAAAACGTTATCCGCGAAATCGAAATTCGCTGGCCCAGCGGAATCCGGCAAAATTTGAAGGACGTAAAGGCCGATCAGATTCTCCAAATCGACGAACCAGTCTCAGCCTCCAAATAAATCATCGCCGCTATTGCTTCGGTTTAGGAACCGTTGCGGCCGCAGCGCGGCTCTGGATCTCCTCCGCGCGCGCGAATTCCTTCTGCGCGCGGTCCAGTTCATGGGTCAATTTGTAGAGCTTGCCCAGTTGAAAATGGACCGCGGCATTTTCGGAATCCAAGCGCGCGGCTTCTTCCAATTCCTTCCTCGCGCGATCCAGCTTCTGCGAACGCAAGTAGGCGATCCCAAGCTTCAAGTGGCAGAGCGGGTTGCTTGCCGCAAGCTTCGCGGCTTCTTCGAGCGGCGGGAGCGATTCTTCGTTACGCTCCTGATCCAATAGCAGGCTGCCGAGATTCAGGTAGGGCTGCTCGCTCGGGCGCGCGCTTTTCTGCTGCCACACAATCGCCTGTTGATAGGCGGCGATAGCGTCGGTAACCCGCGCCTCGGACTCATAGACCAAACCGAGATTGTTCTCGGCACGCGCGTCATTAGGGCTCAATTGCAAAACCTCGTCGAAAGCACTCTTGGCGTCTGAAAGTCGGCTCCTCGTGTAATAGGCGCGCCCGAGAAAATACCAAGCCTCACTGCTCTTCGGATCCATTTCCACTGCCTTCTCGAGCCAGCGAATCGCGCTGGGATAGTCGTCGAGCAAGACGTAGTTGAGACCCACAATCTTCAAATCATCGCTCGTGGGCTGCTGGCGCGCCGCGGCCTTCGTATAAATCTCGAGCGAATCGGCGGGCCGGTTTTCCCGGTTGAGCACGTAGCCCAGCAGGTAGAGCGCATCGGCTGAGTAAGGGCGTCTCACCAGATAAGTGCGCAAATCATTCTCCGCGTCGCTATATTTGCTCAGATGCACGAGAGCTTTCGCTGCAAAGATAAGCGCGTCGGTTGCGCCGGGAGCTGCCGCGTCCGCCTTGCGGAATTGTTCTGCTGCCCGCTCGTAGTCACCGGCGCGAAAGCTGACCAGCCCACTCGCGTAATCGCCGGAAACTTGCGCACGATTCGGAAGAACAAAAATAAGGGCTGTCGCGCAGAGAAGCGTCAGCCCGCGGACCAACGTTTTCGCTGGCTTTGTAAAGCCCGGCATTATCTGACCATCTTAGTGCGCGTTCGCCGGGGAGTTCCAGCGGAACGTGGCGACGGCGCCGGCGGGAAGTTTGTGCGTCGCGTACTTCCCTGCCCATCCAATATTGAAGGTGACGTTGCTGCCGCCATTGTTCAATACGAGCAGGACCAGGGAGCCATCGGGATTGCGGAACGCGACATCTTCCAGACTGCCCTGATCGAAGGTATTTGATTCGACGCGGTACGCACCGTGAGCGACAAATTTGCTGGCGTGGGCGAGCGCTGTGTAATCGACGGTGGGCACAACCTGCGAAGGCTGCGCAGCGTGATTCACAGTGATGACGCCCCGGCAGGTGGTGCAGCCGCCGAGAAATGGTTCGTGATTCTGATCCAGCGCGAGATTCCACAAAACCACGCTCTTGGCCCAGTTGCGCGTTGCACCGATGATGAGGCGCACTT